>TARA_R110002020_G_scaffold215346_4_pt1 | contig 30649 bp, 27 predicted proteins | sample TARA_R110002020 | Tara Oceans TARA_R110002020 (sample SAMEA4396489) | marine metagenome | biome: Westerlies Biome; feature: [MES] marine water layer (ENVO:01000295) within the mesopelagic zone...; material: water (ENVO:00002006), including particulate matter (ENVO:01000060) such...
ATGTTTTCATTAAAACACTCGTTTTTTTCAATTTTCGGCAATATTTCAGGCTAAAAATTGAGTTTAATATTCTCGCAAAAACGCTTCTATTCTACCCATATTGGCTTATTCATTGCCCAATAAGGTTTTTTTACCCCTTTAAATCATTACTTTTTTACCGGTTTCACCAGACTTAAGTATTGCTTGAACAATGCGGATGTCCCGAAGCCCTTCTTCTCCAGGCACAGATTGAGGTTTGCCATCCATGATTGTCTGGGCATCATCATCCATTTGATAAACTTGTTCCATTGGCTGCTGAAACGGGAAGTTAATTTCTCCAAGTGGACTCTTACCTTTATTTCCAGCATAAGCAGAAAAAGGCTCCATTTCTATCATCCCCTTCTCACACTTGATATTTAGGAAATTCATATTGCCTCCAAATGATGTTTTAATCGTTCCGATTACTCCTCCTGGAAACTCCAATTCTGCCTCAACTATTTCTCCTAAGCCATCTTTATATATCTCTGGTCGTTCGGTCCATATTTTAGCAGAATTGACCGCTATTGGTTCCATCCCAGACCCTAGTCTCGCCCCCTGAATAGCATAAACACCCATGTCGTAGATTACTCCTCCACCCATTTCACGCTTTTGCTTCCAATGATCCGTGCGATTCTCTCTGTATCCTGCAGCACAGTCTAGTCCTACTACATTCCCTAGGCTTTTCTCCTGTACAATTTTCTGAAATGCCTGTGTGTTTGGCTCATGCTGACACCTATAACCAATTGAAAGTGAGACTCCCGCGTTCTTGCATGCGTCTATCATGGTCTGGCATTCCTCTACGGTCATAGCCATTGGCTTTTCGCACCAGACATGCTTCCCAGCCTTAGCTGCCCTTACCACGTATTCCATGTGCATAGAAGGAGGCAAAACAATATAAATCACATCTATATCCGGATTGTCAGCGATAGCATCAAATGTGTCATAGTTGTATATGTTCTTTTCAGGAATCTTGTACTTGGTCTTCCACACGGCAGCTTTGGATGGTGTTCCTGTCACTATTCCAGCCAAATAGCACTTCTCCGTCTTTTCTAGAGCTGGTGCCAAAAGATCTGTACTGTAATAGCCAAGTCCAACAAGGGCAACTCCGAGTTTGTCTTTACGAACCTTGGGAGATGACAAAACACTAAAAGGTGAAACTAAACTTACTCCTGCTCCTAGAGCGAGAGATTTCAATGTGGTTCTTCTTGAGATAAAATTCATAGGTTATAGGTTAAGGGTTTGAAAACTAATATTCTTATCAAGATAATGCTTTCATTCATACCTCCAAAAAAGTTACTAAATTCAACGAGTATTCATTTTCCATCAAACCCTTAGACAACTATGAAAAAATTACTCTTGCTTATTCTTATAGGGATGCCTTTTCTGATCCAAGCACAAAACACAATGCAACCCTATCTCACACTTGCAGACGCTACAAAGATATCTGATGCTGCCGAAGCCAAATCAAAAGCTGAGGGGTGGAATATGGTGATCGTAGTACTCGATGCTGGTGGACATATGATCTCGCTTCGCAAAATGGATGGAGTCCAACTTGGTAGTATCGATGTGGCACTGGGAAAAGCAAAAACAGCTGTTTATTTCAAACGGCCGACAAAAGCATTCGAAGATATGATGAAAGTTGAAGGCGGAGTCAGAATCGCAACCTTGCCAAATGCAGTCGCAATTGAAGGGGGCCTTCCTATAGTTAAAGATGGCGTACTTGTGGGTGCAATCGGGATTTCTGGAGCAAGTTCGGCTCAGGATGGTATTGTAGCTGAGGCAGGTATTGCAGTATACAAATAGGCTACTACTCCGTCTAGCACCCCAACTCTAATAAAGTAAAATAGCTACCTGCACAGGTAGCTATTTTTATTCTAAACGAGTTCAATCTAAATTTGAAATCGCAGAGTAGCCCATTGATTTGCAGCAATTATCACATAAACTAACTTCGTTTTTGATAGTAAGCGCTTTTCTCATGGCTTCATTACCGGAATTAAAAGGACCTAAATAATCACGATCATACGAATCCGGAATTTGTTCACATTCACGATCATGAACTTCATGAAGACCATTATCATTCGGAACAGTAGATAGGTAAAAGAATTTCATAGGCTTGTTGATGAGTTTTATAATACTCAAAATTACCTATCAATTCTAAATGAAAACATACCCTGTATAGGGTATTTATTGGCATCAAACTTAGATTTTTGGATCATTAACTCCAGTTAATCACCTATTTCTGTCTGTCTCATTGGCATTTGATCGATCAGTCTGAAAATCTTAACCAAGGAAAAGTCCTTCTGCGCACCAGAAGCTTTCACACCACCATCAAGTCCGATCAAAATCCAATCTGATGTAGGTTTGGTATTGGCTAATACTTCTAAAAAGGCCTCAAATTCTATTTTATCATCTCCTGAGCTTTTGATGAATTTGCTCTTCTCAAACTCCACAAAAAGCATTTTTCTTTCTTCAATTTGTGTTTCCGAACTGGCCAATAATGAATCAATTGAAAGATCGGTGAAATTCGAAATAACTATCCGCTTTTTCCAACGAAAATCTTCAAGGGTCTTGCTTGTATCAGGGATCATAAAAAGGAGTACAGCTAGTAGCATAAATGACTTCATATTCATACAACTGCCACTGTTCCATTTGGTTATATTTTTTCAGCTCTATTTCAAAAAGCGACTGAGCAGGTCCGCCCATTCTTCATCTAGCGTGAGATTAGGCTTACTTTCTCCAGCTCTTCTGTACCAGTAATCAGCATTCCATTGATCGCCTTCCTTTCTGTGCAAATAAGCATGGATTCTCGCGGCATCTTGTCCACCCAGACTATCTACCTCATCGTGAGCTTTCTCCCAGTTCCCATTTCCATCATACCAAAGTGACTTCAGGATAGGATCATACTCGTTTATCTTATCATTTGATTCTAAAAAATCGGAAATCTGTTTATCGTCAAGTTTCATAGTTAGGCTGTTTTTCTCTCCAAAGAAAAGAACCTTAGGTATAAATTGTTTACTCTTCCGTGACTTTTTTGTGATATCCTGAGAGCAATTTTGAATAAATCAAAACCTCATAATCATGAAAAAAGTATTTATCCTATTTTATGTAGCCTTTTTAGGCTTAGTCTCATGTGCAGACGACACGGATCCAGTCACTATAGACCCAACCACACCAACAGGCACTCTGAATGTAACTCGAAGCGGCACATTCATAGATCAAAACGGAGCTGGATCAATGGGAACTGCCGGGTTAGGGCTGGACACAGAGGGCAAGGAGTTTTTACAGTTTGGCTCTAACTTCAATACTGCACTAGCCACTGGTACGGTGACTGTTTACTTGTCCACTTCTGCGACTTTTATGGCAGACCCAGGCAACGGAAATCCTGACTTATTGGTAGTTGGTCCAGTAAGAATGGCTGGGGAAAATTTCTTCGCTATTCCATCTGGAGTAAACACCGCCAAATACACCCACGTTTTATTGTGGTGTGGATCGGTAGGGATTCCTTTCGGAAATGCTCCACTTCAATAACAAAACATGGAATTCCAACGCTCACTTACATCTAAACTCAAGGCAGTTGTCCTTGGGTTTATGTGTTTAATTTCTTTGGATATAGCTGCGCAAAGTGGTTGGACCAAAGAAAAAACAGAAGGATTTTACCAACTCAGTTTTCAATCGCTGAAATCAAAAGATTACTATTCTCTTGAAGGAGATCTGCTGAAAACAAATCAATTTTCACAGCAATCCTTGATTTTCTATGGCGAGTACGGAGTCACTGACAAATTCACCATTATAGCCAATTGGCCTTTACAAACCTGGAATGGTTTTGAAACTACTGAAACGGTAAGCGGCATCGGTGACTTACGGTTGGAGTTCAAGCACGCGCTTCTCAAAAAGTATTTCCCCTTGAGTATCTCCATGGCCCCTGAACTTCCTATAGGGAGGGCAAATCATTTTGCCAAAAGTAAGGTCAGTGACTTTGAACAAATCAATCTCCCATCTGGAGATGGAGAATTCAATGTTTGGACAACATTGGCCACTTCTTTTGCACTTCCATCCATTCCTTTCTATGGGAATCTCTTCACCTCCTATAATTTCCGAACTCAGTACGAAGGCGTTTCCTTTTCTGACCAATTTGCCATTGGTGCGGAGATAGGCTATCACATTGCGGACATTGTTTGGGTAAATGCCCGATTAAATGCACTCAGTTCTGTGGACGAAGTGGATGTAGCAACGGACTTTGTCCGAGGTGACGGCACCGAATATACTGGCTACAGCTTTGGGGCAAGTATGCCCGTTTACAAAAACATTCACCTGAGTTTGAACTATAGAAACTACAACGATTGGATTTTCGAGCGAAAAAACATCTACTCCTCAGGAGTTTTCGGCTTGGGAGTCTATTACGAACATAAACCACAGAAAAAATGAATCCTAGTCTAATACAACCCTCGAGAGAGTCAATCCAGATTACTTTCCCTGTTTTCAAAAGTTACTCCAAAGGACAAAGCATCTATAAGCAAGATCAGCACTCAGAAGGTTTTTATCTTATAAAAAAAGGAATCGTTAAGCTGCAAAAAACGCTTCCAAATGGCCTTCAAACCATATTGAAAATAGTAGGAGAAGGCGAAATTATCGGTGAAGGCGAAGTTGACTCAACCTTTCCTAGACAAAATTTGAGCTATGCGATAGCAATCCAAGATGGCACCCTAATCCAAAAAGTGGGCAGCTTTGCTAATTTATCCTTCCAGGAACAAAAAAGTTTAAACCAAAAACTAATTGATAGAGCTTTAGAATCAGCTCAAAGACACGAACGCCTTATTTCGTGTGATGCTGAGCAGCGAATCAGAGCTGTACTAAAAGAACTTGCGGTGAAATTAGGAAAGAAATATGGGGACGAAACCCTTCTGAAAATCAACTTAACCCATGAGGATTTTGCCTTACTTTCTGACTCCAGTAGGCAAACTGTAACCAAAACCTTGTCTAATCTGAAGCAAAAGGGGATTATCAACTACAGCAGAAATAGAATTCTCTTCCGTGACTTAGCCAACTTTAAACTCTCGTAATCATGAAACTATCTATCACTTACTCACTTGTATTCTCAATACTTCTTTTTTCCAGTGCATGTAATAACTCAAAAGACTCTGATCCCATCATCCCTGATGACACTAGCGGTATTCCCGGATCAGTGAAAGTAACAGGAGAAGTAGAAATCCTTAAAACAGGAACATTCACCTCTCAAAGTGGCTCCAACACCAAGGGAATGATAGATTTGGTCACCGACGAAAGCGGTTCATACTTTATCAAACTTGGCAGTGACTTTACTTCAAGTTTTCATACCGGAACTGTCAACGTCTATCTTTCTTCATCAAAAGACTTAACACTTTCAGAAAAGGAAAGCTTCCAATTAGTAGCTGTCGTGAATGAACCTGGAGAACACTATTTCAAACTAGCCAACTTTCCAGATTCAAAGTTTTCACACGGAATCCTATGGTGTGGTGCAGCGGCTATTCCATTTGGCTTTGCTGAGCTTAAGTAGGCAAACTTCTACCGTAAAAAGTTACAGCCCAACTAAATAATCTCCTTTTGAAATGCATTGTTAAAGTTTGTCATATAGAACATCATAGCAAAAATCAGCGGGGCAACCCTGATAGACAGACAATACCTGGTTATTTTCCAATAATTTGTAAGACATCTTTCGGGACATTGGAGTACCATAGCGTACAAGTTCTTCTTTGGGAATGTATTCGAGATTCCCTGATTCGGATTCGCTTCTGAAGGTAGTGTAATCGGAAAACTCTATAAATCCATCTTTGGTGGCATACTCACTGGTTGCTAAAAACAAATATCCTTCTTCACCACTTTGTAGATTTCTTTTTAGATATCCTTCTTCTAAAGTAGCGTCGCTTTTCATCACATAGTATAAAACTAGAACGCTGGTGCTGTCATCAGGGTCAGGAAAGCTATTTTCCCATCTCCCTGTCAGTTCATCTGTTTCCTTCTCAAGATCTTCAACACATCCATTCATCAAAAGGAAAACACCAAAAAGACAGAAAATACAGATACTTTTCATCACAGCAGAATTTTAACAGTTTGGTATTCAGAAAATTGAAACTTTTATTCCTGAATACCAACTCAATTACCAAAAAAACTAAGTTGGAAGTTCAAATATAAATTCTGTATACGTATTGGAATCTGATTGGATGTAAATATCTGATCCATGAACTTCCAGGATTCTCTTTACTATGGCCAAGCCAAGTCCTGAGCCTTCTACTCCTTCCCGCTCCTTGTCAATCATATAATAGCGATCAAAAATCGCTTCCAAATCTGCCTGAGGAATTCCTCCACCTGAGTTTTTGATTTTCACCTGTACTGCTCCAGCTACAGAATTTGCTTCAATACTGATCTCTCCATCATTGGGAGTGTATTTTACTGCATTATCAAGCAGATTTTGGATCACACGATCAAGTAAGTAAAGATCCGCTTTCACCATGGGCAACGAAGAGGAAATGCTTGTGTCGATTGAAATGTTTTTTGACTTAGCCAAAAGCTCATACTTCAAACTACTGTCCTGAAGCAACTCCTGAATATTCAGGTTCTCTTTCTTCACCTGCATTTGTCCCGATTCCAACTTGGACAAATCAAAAAGATCTGCAACCAATTTGGTGAGCTTATCCGTACTGTTTCCGATGATTTTCAGATAGCTCTCCCTTTCTTCCTGGGAAAGGGACTCTCCTTTCATCTGCAAGGTTTCTATATAGCCATTTATAATCGCGAGAGGATTGCGGAGGTCATGAGACACATTGGCAATCAACTCCCTACGTAAAGAATCTACATTTTTGAGTTCCTCTATATTATGGAGAATCCGATCAGCCATGTGATTAAAAGTCTCACCCAACACAGAAAATTCTGAGTTAGTCTTATAATCTGGCACTCTTGCGTTCAAATCTCCATCCTTAAATCGCTCCACAGTTTTAACTATTGTGCGCAAATGCCTAGTTAGCCATGCGATCAGGACTAAGCCAATCAGCAATGCCACCACTAAAGTGATCAGAATAGAATTGAAGGTCAGCTGCATCCAATAGCTCCCTAATACGCCAGAAGAGATGGTTTCATATTTTTCACTAGCCAAAATAATGTACACGTAGCCGAGTAACTTCTCATCATCATACACAGCAGTGGCCGAAAAGACCGATTGCTCACCTGGGTTTCTTGGGTCATCCCCCATCACAAAATCATCACCTTTGGCGGCGATAAATTCTTTAACTGGAGCTAAATCGACTCGTTTTAACTTGACTAGCTGATCCAAAACAACGTAGGAAATAATTTCTCCAGTTGGGTCCAGCAGATATACTTCAATCCCCGGGTTGACAGCCATCATGGAATGCATAATTGTACCTAGGGCGGCTTCATTTACTTCTCCATCTACAAAAGGATTAACCTCCTCAATCATGTATTCCGCGACTGTGGCATTAAGACGCTGGGTAGTTTCCTGAAAATAGCGCTGAGCGGTCGTTGCCGTGATAAAAACATATGAACAACCCACAATCAGTAATACCAGAATGAAGATGAGAGAAATTCTGAGAAATAGACTTTTCATAGCTGTAGCTTAAAATTCATCATTGAATCTATATCCCACTCCCCAGGTAGTTAAAATATAAACCGGATTATTAGGATCTGCCTCGATCTTTGCTCGAAGCCTATTAATATGCGCATTTACAGTATGTTCATAGCCAGAGAAATCATATCCCCAGATCAATTCCAGCAATTCCGCCCTGGAATAACTTCTCCCCGGATTCTTTGCCATGAGCACTAATAAATCAAACTCTTTTGGAGTCAAATCCACGCGTTTTTGAAGGAGCAAGACCTTTCGTTTTTTCTCATCTATTTCCAGAGACTCGAATTTGATCAGTTTGACCTCATTAGCTGAAAGTATTGCGAACTGATCCTGACGGCGCATGATAGCTTTGACTCTTGCGATGAATTCCCGGATCTTAAATGGCTTGGTGATGTAATCATCAGCACCGGATTCCAAACCGATCACCTTATCTATTTCCTCCGATTTGGCCGTGATCATAAGAATTGGAGTGAAATTATCCAATGCTCTCAGTCGTTGGCAAATAGCTATACCACCCATTTCGGGAAGCATGATGTCAAGAATAAGCAAATCGTAAGAATTGGAATTTGCTTCTTCAAACCCTTCCCTCCCATTATTCCTGACTTTTATTTCATAATCCAGATCCTTAAGGTGAATCTGAATCAGTTGGCTGATATTGGGATCGTCTTCTACTATAAGTACTTTTTTCATCTGAAAAATAATATGAATGCGGAAGTTATATTCTAATCATCACGAAACTATCACAATGTGCTTTCGAACAGTCATTCTACTCCAAAAAGCATAAGAAATCAACTTGAGCGCAGTAAATCCTTGGTTGGATTATCTAAAAAATGTATATCAGCTTTTCTACCAGTAAGGTAGCAAAAGCAATGTAAGATCTGTTAAACTTAAGAATTGAGGCCACTTCAGCCTGTCCCGCCATTGCGGGAGTCTTCGGTCATCGGTCTTCCGACCAGATAAGCTAAGAATATAAGGTAACTGGCATCATTGCGAATAATCATAATCTAAAATTCACCATATTTATTTTCCAAACTCCTAATTCTATGACTTTAAAAAGCGCATTGGTTCTATCCATTTTTATTTTGGCTTTTACAACTAAACTTCAGGCGCAGACTACATTAGACCAGGAACTGACTTCATCGATTAAAGAAATTTCAGAGACTTTTCATGGTGATATTGGCATTTATATCCAACATCTAAAAACTGGAGCTACAGTGGAAATCAGTTCCGATTCCCTATTCCCTACGGCTAGTATTGTGAAGATCCCAATACTTCTAGGCGTTTTTGATAAGATAGAAAAAGGTGAATTGCACTACCGAGAGCCTTTAATCTACAGGGACTCGATTAAATATGGAGGGTCAGGAATTATGCAGTTTTTCAAGGATTCCACCCAAACAGACCTCAGCACTTTGCTTGCATTGATGCTGAGCTATTCTGACAACACCACTTCACTTTGGAATCAAGCATTGGCAGGAGGAGGTATGCAGATAAATACCGTCATGGATAAACTGGGCTACGAACATACACGCGTTAATAGTCGAACTCCTGGACGGGAAAGTAACTGGGAGAAATACGGCTGGGGACAGACCACTCCTAAGGAAATGGCTAAAATCCTTGTTCAATTAAATAATCGGGAAATTATCAGCCCGGCAGCATCCGAATTGATGTATCGATTGTTATCTAACACATTTTATACAGACTATGCTGTTTCAGGGATTCCAGCTGGCGTAAATGTGGCCAGCAAGCAAGGAATGGTCAACTCCTCACGTTCAGAAGTCTTTTTGGTCAATGCTCCAGAAGGAGATTATGTCTGCGCAATTTTCACAAACAACAACGAGGATAAAAGTTGGAATTATGATAATGAAGCTTGGGTGATCACTAGGGAAATCTCAAATTTTATCTGGAATTATTTCAATCCCAGCCAGCCCTATTCTCAGCCAGAAGGCACTAATAAGTACTTGGAAGGATTAGCCTATTAGGTGGGTTAAATCTCCGCTTTAGCCAATTCTTCTATTTTAGTCTGCAGAAATCTTAAATTTTCCTCTTTTCCTTGTTGAAAAAATTTAGCTGCATATTCCGTGTGATAATGGTGATTTACCATAAATTTTTCACTGTTTTTGAGCCAATCCAGCAGCTCAATAGGATTTCCACTTAACTGTTCAGTTTCCTTTTTTAGCAGTAAAGTTTGAGCATAACACTGATCAGAACTCAAATGATATAAATCAGCGTCGCAAATGATAGACTCCATGAGATTATGAGGTTGCTGAGGGACTTTGGTGGCTAGGATAGCTCCACAAATACGCTCAATACCCTCCTCACTGACATCATACTGCTTCAAAAATTCCCTGGCAAATGCGGCTCCTCTCAATTCATGATCTATAGCAACCCCGTTCCAATAGCCTACATCATGTAACCAGCCGGCTATAAACAACTCGTCTAACTGCTCCTGTTCTAAATTATAGTATAGCCCAATTTCCTTCACCTTAGCTACAATTGATAAGGTGTGGTCTATATTATGGTAGCAAACGTCTGGATTTAATCGCTCGGCAAACAATTTTCTAATCGCCAGTTCAAAAGTATCGAGAAGTATATCCACAGGCTTTACAGTGATTTTTATAGATAAAAGAAAACTAATTTACTATTTATATTGAAATTCGAACATTTAAATAATTGAATTTTAGCAATTTAAAACTGACACTACTACAAACTGGAGGATTTTGTCTACTTACCTTCTATAATAGTACCTTTTAGGTTCTTGAAAATATTCTTAAAAATTTCCTTCGATTAAGTTTTTCAAATGTTTCACTAATTCACGAATTGTCAACGGATTAGCAAAATCTACAATGAAATTGAAACCGACTGCTACTTTCATTGAATAATCACTAATAAATTTCTCAAAAACAGCATATTATACGCTAATCTTCTGCGATTGGTCGGTAAGTGAGAAGTTATATATTTGCTCAATTAACAAATTCAAAATTAACAGTAAGATATACCCTATGGAACAAGCTTTAATTTATGGAGTCCCTGCGCTGGGACTGGTGGGCCTGATTGTGATGGCCATTAAATCCGCTTGGGTTACTAAGCAGGAAACAGGTGATAAAAACATGGTGGAACTCGCTGGATACATAGCTGACGGGGCCATGGCATTTTTGAAAGCAGAATGGAAAGTACTTTCCTACTTTGCGGTCATCGCAGTGATTCTTTTGGCCTGGTCGGGAATGTCTGTAGAGACTTCCAGTCCCGTGATCGCGATTTCCTTCCTGATTGGAGCGGTGTTCTCAGCTTTCGCAGGTTACATAGGAATGAATATAGCTACTAAGGCGAACGTGAGAACCACCCAAGCGGCCAGGACAAGTTTGAAACACGCCCTGAAAGTATCATTTACCGGAGGTTCTGTCATGGGACTTGGTGTGGCAGGTTTGGCCGTATTGGGATTAGGTTCACTATTTATCTTATTCTATAACATGTATGTACAAAGTGTAGGTGCTGGCGTAAATGGGGTAGAAATGGAAAAAGCGCTTGAAGTACTGGCAGGCTTTTCTCTAGGAGCAGAATCAATTGCCCTTTTTGCAAGAGTTGGCGGTGGTATTTATACCAAAGCGGCCGATGTAGGGGCGGATTTAGTAGGTAAAGTTGAAGCTGGAATTCCTGAAGATGATGTCAGAAATCCCGCAACCATTGCTGATAACGTAGGTGATAATGTAGGAGATGTGGCCGGAATGGGAGCCGATTTGTTTGGATCATATGTAGCCACTATCCTAGCGACTATGGTGCTGGGACGAGAGATAGTTTCATTAGATAATTTTGGAGGAATTGCTCCTATACTACTTCCAATGGTTTTGGCAGGATTGGGAATCGTATTCTCTATCATGGGAATGTTCTTTGTGACCATCAAAAATGACAAAGGTGATGTGCAACATGCCTTGAATATGGGAAACTGGTCATCTATAGTATTTACGGGTATTGCCTCTTTTTTTGTAGTGAAATACATGCTTCCAGAGAACTTATCTATAAGAGGATATGACTTCACTAACATGGACGTGTTTTATGCTATTATCCTAGGTCTTGTGGTCGGAACTTTGATGAGCATCATCACAGAATACTATACTGCCATGGGCAAACGTCCAGTCAAGTCCATTATTAATCAGTCTGCAACCGGTCATGCGACAAACATCATCGCAGGTCTTGCTGTCGGCATGGAATCGACAGTTCTTCCGATTTTAGTTTTGGCAGGCGGAATCATGGGATCCTATGCTTTTGCTGGTCTTTACGGGGTTGCGATTGCGGCAGCAGGAATGATGGCTACCACTGCTATGCAACTTGCTATTGATGCATTTGGCCCGATTGCAGATAACGCTGGTGGTATAGCTGAGATGAGCCAACTCCCAGAGGAAGTGCGGGAACGTACAGATATCCTGGATGCAGTGGGTAATACTACTGCAGCTTCGGGTAAAGGATTTGCAATTGCTTCGGCAGCATTGACATCCCTCGCACTTTTCGCTGCATTTGTGGGTGTAGCTGGTATTGATGCCATTGATATATTCAAAGCCCCAGTGTTGGCTGCGTTATTTGTAGGCGGGATGATTCCATATATTTTCTCCTCCCTTGCTATAGCAGCAGTAGGTAGAGCTGCGATGGATATGGTAAATGAAGTAAGGCGCCAGTTTAGAGAAATTCCAGGCATTATGGAATATAAGGCTAAGCCTGAATATGATAAATGTGTAGAGATTTCTACTAAAGCCTCTCTTCGAGAGATGCTACTTCCAGGCGCTATCGCATTGATCACTCCTATTTTGGTAGGATTTGGCTTCCAAGGTGTATTTGAGCAAGTTTCCTCTGCAGAAATGCTTGGTGGCTTATTGGCTGGGGTGACAGTTTCAGGAGTTTTGATGGGGATGTTCCAGTCAAATGCCGGTGGTGCTTGGGATAATGCAAAGAAATCTTTTGAAAAAGGCGTGGAGATCGACGGTGAGATGTATTACAAAAAGTCTGAACCGCACAAAGCGTCTGTGACCGGTGATACAGTAGGCGATCCTTTTAAGGACACTTCGGGACCATCAATGAATATTCTGATCAAACTGATGTCCATCGTAGCGCTGATTATTGCGCCTCATATCAGCCAAACTCCTCACTCTGACTCAATCTCAGGGAAGGTTGAAATTAAAAAAGAAATCAAATATGAGGAAGGTAAAAAAGTAGTGACCGAAACTATCACTGAAATAAAGAAAGTGGATTAAGAACACCTCCTTTTAAGCTCCCAAAGGACTGCCTAATACAAGGCAGTCCTTTTTTTTTGACCTCAGTTCTAACCACTTAGCTCATTCTTGCATGTATTCGGAATATAATACGGCAGAAAGACGCAACGGCAAATTTTATTTGAGCTAAAATAAATTATTATCATTTCGTTAAAAATCAGTCTCAAAAAATTGAAATAACCAATGCATTATTCTTAATTTATGAAATAATGATTGCTAAAATGACCTAAATACTGTAGAAATCTTGTCAATAACAGCAAATCAGGTCTAGTAATAGGTGAAAATGTGAAGTTTTAGAAGCTCAAAACTGCATGTGGGCTTATTCTGATTAATAGTATACTAGCCACTTGATTGTGTGCTACATACATTACCCAACCCAGTAAAAACCTTGCAGTAATTTGCCAGTTAACAGATTAAAACAGCAAACCAATTTATACACAACTAATAAACACAAAACACATGAAGAAAAACTACGCAATGACATTGCTTTTTCTTTTGAGTTTTCTGGCTAGCATACCACTCTATGCCCAGCAAACTGTCAAAGGAAAAGTAACCTCTCAGGCAGATGGCATGCCACTTCCTGGGGTGAGTATAGTTATTCAAGGTTCCTCCACTGGAACTGTGACTGACTTGGATGGAAACTATTCCACCTCCGTACCTGGGTCTGAATCAGTTCTGGTTTACTCCTTTATAGGATATACAACCCAACGAAAAATTGTAGGTAACGCTACTGAAATCAATATTGCTTTAGCTGAAGACGTATCTCAACTGGGTGAAGTAGTAGTGACTGCTCTTGGTATCACTAGAGATGAGCGATCCATAGGATATGCTACTCAAGAAGTGAAAGGCGAGAACTTAACTTACACTAAAGAGCAAAACGTACTTGGCTCACTTTCTGGAAAAGTAGCAGGTGTACAGGTGACTGGCTCGTCTGGAGCAAGTATGGGTGGTACTCAAAAAATCAAAATCAGAGGAGTAAACTCTATTTCCGGTGGTGGAGAGCCTTTAATGGTAGTGGATGGCACACCAATTTCCAATTCCAACTTCTCCGGAGCTTCAGGTCAAGATTACGGTAACCTAGGTCAGGATATCAACCCAGAAGACATTGAGACGATTAACGTATTGAAAGGTCCAACTGCATCTGCACTTTACGGAATCAGAGGCCAGTATGGCGTAATTATGATCACTACCAAAAAAGGTAAGAAGGGTTCGGACGTAAAGGTAGAATTGAGTTCTGCTGTATTCGTAGATAAGGTAGCCAACCTGATGCCATACCAAGATATTTATGGTGGTGGTTCAAGCCAGACCTGGAGAACACTTCCGAATGGAGACAAGTACGTGGATATGTCTGTGGATGAAAGCTGGGGTCCTAAAATGGATGGTACTTTAGTAAGAGAAGTAATGAGTTTTTATCCTCAGGACCCAACTTATGGTCAGCTGACTCCATTCGTAGCTCATCCAGATAATATCAAAGATTACTACGAAACTGGCACCAATGTAAACAATGGTGTAACAATTACTGGTGGTGGAGCCAACTCAAACTTCCGAGTTAGCTTAAATGACACACGAATTCAAGGTGTAGAACCTAATACTTCTTTAAAGAGAAACAATGTAGGTCTAGGACTTGGTGTTGACCTTACTAAGAAATTGAGAGTAACCACAAATATTAACTATGCGGCTAACAAGGGTCGTCGTCCAGGACAAGGATCTGAAGATGGTTCTAGGTATTTGGGACAGTGGTTCCAACGATCATTGGATATGAATAGATTAAAGGACTACAAATATGATGATGGCACTTTCCTACACTGGAACCTAAGAAGACCGAGTTCTTCAACTGGAGAAGTCACAAATTTCAATCCGCTTTATTGGGCAAACCCATATTTCCTAGCTAATGAAAACTTCAGTGATGACAGCAGAGATAGATTCTTCGGTGATGTAGGACTGTCTTACCAAATTACGCCAGAGTTAAAAGTTAGTGGCTTTGTCAGATCTGACATGTATACTCAAAATATTAATTCTAGAGCATCTTTTGGTGGAACTGGTGTGCCAGGATATTCTGTAGGAAAATATCAAAACACAGAGATGAATTACGAAGTTTTGGCGCAGTACAACAAAACATGGAACAAACTGTCTTTAGATGCTAACGTCGGTGGAAACATCTACGATCGCGACTATAGCTACTTATACATGGCTACTGTCGGTGGGTTATCTTCTCCAGGCTTCTACAATATTGACGCTTCCATAGACAGGCCTGCTACTACATCTTACCAATTGAGAAAGACGATCAGAAGTGCTTATGCTATGGTTTCATTAGGGTACAACAATACCTATTTCGTGGATGCCTCTATCAGAAATGATAATTCCAGCACTTTGCCTGTAGATGACAATTCCTATGTCTACCCTTCAATTTCCACCTCTGTAGTATTCAGTGAGTGGATCAAGTCTGATGTAATGACGCTAGGTAAACTAAGATTAAGTTATGCTCAAGCTGGGTCAGATTTGAGTCCTTACAGCACTACATCTTTCTTTAATGTAGGAAGTGTCTATTCTGGATCTTCAACTGTTAATACCTTATCTGTTCCTGATAATTTGAACAATCCAAATATCAAACCTTCATTTGCCCACTCCTACGAAGCAGGTGTGGATTTCAAATTTTATGAAGGAAGAGTCGGCCTGTCTTTCACTTACTACAATCAGCGAAATGAGAATCAAATCCTAAATCTAGATGTGTCCGGAACAAGCGGATATGGCTCAGCCACCATCAATGCAGGTGAAATTGTAAATAAAGGTCTTGAACTAGCAATTACTGCTACCCCATTCCGATCTGATGATTTCAATTGGGATATGTCCTTCAACCTAAGTAGAAATAGAAATGAAGTTGTTGAGCTTTATCCAGGCATTGATGTGTATCAGTATGGAAGCACTACCTACTCTTCCACTTCTAGCTATTTGAATTCCTATGTAGGCAAGCCATTCGGTAGCTTGGTAGGACAAGCTTACCAAAGAGATGAAGCTACTGGAAAAATACTTCTAGGAAGTAACAATATGCCTCTTTACACAGATGCAACCCACGATTTTGGAACTGTATTACCTGACTTCAATGGTGGTTTTCAAAACGTGTTGAACTACAAAAATTTCCAATTGGCTGCGATGATTGACTTCCAGGCTGGAGGTCAGTTCTTCTCAAGATCTAAAATGCTAGCAGTAAGAACGGGATTGGATCCACTTTCTGCTGCTACCAATGACAATGGAATGAATGTAAGAGATCCATTGGCCGATGGCGGTGGAGTGAAAGTAGAAGGTATTTCTGCTGAAACAGGTGAAGAAGTGACTGCTTATGTAGACGCAAAAGCATATTACGGTGTAGTGGCTAGAAGAATCTACGAAGATTGGTTATATGATGCTTCATTTATCAGATTGAGAGAAGTTAGCTTAAGTTATAATTTCAACAAAGCTCAATTCGCTAAACTTCCGGTAGAAAATGTAAGGCTAGCCCTAGTGGGTAGAAACTTGGCGATGCTATTCCAAAATGCTCCAAAAGGAATCAACCCAGCTGAGCTTTCCACTGGATCTCAAGCAATCGGATGGTACGAATCAGGTCAATTGCCAAGTGTACGTTCGTTTGGTTTCAATCTTAACGTTACATTCTAATTCCAGAAATCATGCAAAAACTTAATATAATTATCGTAACAGCACTTCTTTTGGTAGGCTGCAACAATTTCGATGACGACATCAACATAAATCCAAATAAACCAAGCGTAGCATCAGGTACTCAATTGATTGCAAATGCAATGCTTTCCTTATCTGGACTTAGTTCTTCACCTCAAGGGGAGTTTATGTCACAGTATTTGAGCGAAACTCAGTATGTAAACGCATCACTTTATCCGCAATCTTCTACCAGCTTCTATGGCTGGTATCAAGGACCGTTAATGAACTTGGAAACTGTCCTTAATGCTGATGATCTAAGCGGTGTAGAAGGTCCAGTTGCCAATCAACTTGCAGTAGCAAAAATCCTTAAGTCCTATTACATGTGGCAACTGACGGATAGATGGGGAGATATTCCTTACACGCAAGCTTTGATGGGTGCGGATAACTTCACTCCAGCATATGACACTCAGGAATCTATTTACATGGATATTTTCTCCGTTTTGGATGAAGCTACAAGCCAGATTGTTTCCGGATCTATCACTAATGACATCATCTATAACGGTGATATGACTAAGTGGAAGGACTTCGCAAACACACTTAAAATGCTAATGGCACTTCGCCTTTCTGAGGTGAATCCTACGCTAGGTCAAGAAAAATTTGCAGCAGCTATGCAAGCAGGTGTATTGACGTCAAATGCTGGTAGTTTTATTTTCAAACACCTCGAAGACGCCAACAACCAAAACTACTGGTACAGTCAGATAAATCTTTCTGGTAGAGAGTGGTGGGCAATTAGTGCTACATTGATGGACAAAATGAAACCTGTAGGCGATCCACGTCTGATGGTTTATGCTAACCCTAACAGAACTGATGGTGATTACACTGGACTAGTTTTCGGTGAAACTGTAGATATCGATACAGAGAAATATGCTCTACTTGGAGATGCTATACACATGCAAGCTGCACCGATTTACTTGGTAACTTATGCACAGGTTCTTTTTGCGCAAGCAGAAGCTGCAAAGCTAGGATGGATTGCGGGTGGTGATGCCACTGCGGAAGAAAAATACAACCTAGCAATAGAAGCATCTATGGATCAATGGGGAGCTGACACTAGCATGCTGGAAGATTTCATGATGCAACCGGAAATCGCCTATTCAGCTGACATGGCTATGGAGCAGATCGCTACTCAGCGATGGGTTCACCTATTCATGCATGGCTATGAAAGTTGGGCTGAATACCGTAGAACTGGCTATCCAAATAACATGGTGGCACCGGGCGGAGCTGAAGTTCCAAACAGACAGATCTACATCGAAACAGAGCAATTCAACAACACAGACAACTACAATGAAGCTGTCCAGAGACAATTCGGAGGATCTGAAAGTCTTTATGGAAAAGTGTGGTGGGATGTGAATTAACTAGAATTTGATTTTAATTAAATCTCCTGGGCTACTCAGGAGATTTTTTTTGCTTAATTATAAATACCATGAGAAACAAACTACTCTTTATACTCCTGATATGCTCCTCCTGCACAGTTCAGCATATCAATAAATCAATCACTAACTCTGATGTTTTCAACCAAGGACATCTGGGCTTTATGGTGGTAGATCCTATTAAGGATAAAGTTTTGGTAGACATCAATTCAGACAAGTATTTCATCCCAGCTTCCAACACGAAGCTATTTACCTTTTACACCTCCTATACTGTTTTGGGTGATAGTTTGGTGAATGGCTTAAACTACCTGGAAAAAGGGGATTCTTTGATCTTCTGGGGCACTGGCGACCCGAGTCTTTTGCACCCTGATCTGAAGAATACAGTTGCTTTAGAATTCTTGAAAGGTCAGGATAAGAAACTGTACTTATTGGATAATTTTGATCAAGTAGATGCTTTTGGGTCAGGCTGGTCTTGGGATTGGTATAATGCCTATTATGCTGCTGAGCGATCTGCTTTACCAGTGTATGGAAACATAGTTCGCTTCGCAAAAAGCGAAGGTGATTCAGCATTTGCTATATACCCACCTCGCTTCGAATCCGCTATGGAACTAACAAAACCACGAGGAAATTCAAGCTCAAGCTTTCGAAGAGACCATCTCCAAAACAAGTTCAAGTATTTCGTTACTTCAGAGGCTACAGACAAAAGATTTGAGACAGACATTCCATTTATTACCTCAGCAGATTTTGCTGCTCAGCTACTTTCAGAGGAGCTTAACAGAGAAGTTACAGTCATCAAAAATCCTCAATACCAAAACGAGGAACCTAAAAAGTTACAAACTGCTGCAGCGGATAGTATCTATGCTCAGATGATGAAGATCTCTGATAATTTCCTTGCTGAGCAACTTTTGCTATTAGTCTCTGACCAGCTGGACAACAAACTCAGCACATCTGACGCCATTGCTTACGCAAAAGAGAACTTGTTGACAGACTTACCTGATGAGCCTATTTGGGTGGATGGCTCTGGACTATCTTCGAAAAACATGTTTACTCCTAGAAGTATCATCGCTTTGCTAGCCAAGATCAGAACAGAAGTTCCTATGGAAAAAATAATGGCCTATTTCCCGGCAGGTGGAGAGTCAGGGACGATCCGAAACTACTACCATTCAGATGAAGGCCAGCCTCCCTACATCTACGCCAAAACCGGCACACTATCGATGAGCAATGCCCTTAGCGGGTATCTACTGACGAAAAGTGGCAAGGCACTTCACTTCTCATGCCTGATGAATAACTATGCGATTTCTGGAAACGAGCTAAAAAATGAGTTAACCAAAGTGCTTTATTACATGCATGACAAGTATTGAGTTACACCAAATCAACAAAACTTCTTATTCCTTTGCACATATCTTAAAAAAAATGCTTCAACTGAAAGAAATCCACCATATTGCAATTATCTGTTCTGATTTCCAGCGCTCAAAAAAATTCTATACGGAGATTTTAGGTCTAGAAATAATTCGAGAGGTATATCGTAAGGAAAGAGACTCATACAAACTTGACCTCAGCCTAAATGGTCACTATGTTATAGAGTTGTTTTCCTTTCCTTCGCCACCAAATCGGATTTCACGACCTGAAGCTGCAGGCTTAAGGCACCTCGCTTTTGCTGTAGCGGATCTGGAAAAATGCATTATTGATCTTGAAAAAAATCACGTAATCGCGGAACCTATCCGAATGGATGAATTCACTGGAAAGCGATTCACATTTATCTCCGATCCAGATGATTCACCGATTGAGTTTTACGAAGTTTAAGGGTTAAAAAATTTGGCAAAAAGAAAGCCCGAGGAAAAATATCCTCGGGCTTGCTCAATTTATCTAAATTCTTATGAAGGATTTTGTACCATCAAATCATTGGTATTCAATTCGTCAATTGGAATTTGCCATTGCCAAGCGTTAGTACCTGCAGGTTCCGTGAATTTTCCGTTGATTACTGACTCTACAAAGTTAGCTCCAGTTCTATCCAAAGGAAGATTCAGTCTTTTCAGATCATAGAATCTGAATCCTTCACCCCAAAGCTCAATTCTTCTCTGAACCATGATTTCTTCGATTAGCGCATCACCTGTATTAGATGACATAGTGTATTCAGGATCTCTCTCCGAAACAAAATCATACAAAACCTGAGCTGCCTGAGCATCATTTCCAGATCTAGCCAAAGCCTCTGCTTCGTTCAGATACATTTCAGCTGCTCTCATGTAAGGCACATCACCTACAGAAGAAGCGTTACCTTGCGCAAGAAACTTACGGTTCATGTAGTCTTTTTTCGTGAAACTAGACAGCGTAACTTCATCTATGAAAGGATCTCTCATATCCGAATCAGAAGCATTTGGGTCCCAAAGCCCTTTTCTGTAATCTGAATCAGGAATCATATCATAAAGTGAAGAATTGATCGCTTTTGGATTTGATCTAATGTTAGTAGAAGAGAAGTTCAGAGACATGTAAGCAAAGAATGAAGCAAAGAAAGTCTGCTGATCATCTTGCTGAAAACTTCCCCAAATCCACTCTGAATTATCAACATTGTTGAATCCTTCATAAAGTGCAGATTCAGACATTAGTTCAAAGCCTTCACGAGCTTCGCTAGCCAACTGAGCTGCAGTAGTGTAATCCTCTTTGATCATTGCTACACGAGCTTGGATACCTTTCACTACATTAATATTCAGGTGAGACTTAGCATTTCTAGACCCACCAAGTGGTGCCAATAAGCTTTCCGCTGCAGCTAAATCCGCAGTAACCTGTGCGTAAACTTCTTCGACGGTATTTCTAGCACCACCTTCAGTGATCGGCTCTAATACGATAGGTACACCCAATTGAGAGTTTGCACCGGCAGCATCATAGCGCTCTGCAAATAATTGCACCAGATTCAAATGAGCCCAAGCTCTGTAGGCCAAAGCCTGACCTTTGATCTCATCTCTTTCCTCTTGTGGACCTTCGGCATCATCTATATTAGCAATGATCATGTTCGCGTTACCTATTACTTTGTAGTAATATCTCCAAACAAACCGTACATCACCGGCATTTTCATTTGAGTGAGTCAACCATCTACCCATTGACACAAACCAGCCATTACCAGTAGTAGTAAATACCACATCATCAGACATCACGTCACGCATGATCATCACGCCGCTTTCTGCAGGCTGGCCTTGGCTATCAAAACGTAACAAGAGCATTCTATGAATACCATTCAAGGCGGTCATCGCATTCTTAGTAGTCGTAAAGACCAATTCCTCCGGCACAGCATCAGTAGGAAGCGTATCCAGATAATCCTCAGCACAGCTAGTGGTTACTAAAAGTGCTGCTGCTATAAATAGTTTATTTATATGTTTTTTCATCGTCATTCTAAATTACAGGTTCAAATTAAGTCCCAAAGTGAATGATCTTGCTGGGGTGTAGGTGTTAGAAGTAGTACCATTGAAAGTACCCGACACATACATACCTTTTCTAGAAGACACCCAACCTAGATTTTCACCAGCTAGATAAATCGTTGCGTGCTTCACCTTAATTCTGTTCAAAAATGCTTTAGGAACAGTGTAAGAAAGGTTTACAGAACGGAAGTTCAAATAAGAAGCAGAAGTCAACCATCTGTCAGAAGCTACATTCGTATTGGCAGCTCCAGTTACATCCATTTTAGGCACATCAGTGATGTCACCTGGCTTCTGCCATCTGTCAAGGATATCTGTATGCAATGCGCCACCTTCAGTAGCTGCATCCATCAATCCACCATAGATACCATCATAAATATCTCCACCTACAGAGAAGCTCATCAATACACTTAGAGAGAATCCTTTGTAAGTGAATGTATTGGTCAAACCACCAAAGAAATCAGGAATAGCAGATCCTGCATAATGGAATCTTGCATTTGCTTGATTTACTGTCAACGTATCTGAACCTACTATACGGATGTCCTCATCATCTTCAGCATATTCCTCGGCAAAGAAAAGGCCGTCACCAGTTTCAGAATCCACACCATACCAGTCTCTCAACCAGAAGTCATAGATAGAACTACCAACCTCATACTTTTTGGTACCATTGATTTGCTCTTCGAAAGGAAGCTTCTTGAATTCATTGTCAAACGTAGACACATTCAAACCTACATTCCATTTGAAGTCACCGGATCTAACTACATCACCAGCAATACTGAATTCTATACCTTGGTTACTCATCGTTCCGATGTTCTGGAACCTACTTTCTAGACCAGTAGTCAATGATAATGGAACCTCAAAAAGAAGGTTTTCAGAAACTCTGTTGAAATATTCAATAGTACCTTGGAATCTATTGCCGAAAGCAAAATCAACTCCTATATCGAAGGTGTTGTTTGATTCCCAAAGTAGTTCTCTCGCTGCTAAAGAAGATTGCAAGATTCCTGGCTCAGGCCCATTGTTGTTGCCCAAGTCATAAAGTGCTTGCCATGGGTAATAACCATCTACATTATTATTACCTACTTGACCATAAGACGCTCTTAATTTTAACAATTGGATAAAGCTAGAATTGAAGAAATCTTCCTGATCAATAGTCCAAGCACCACCTACAGAGAAGAAATTGCCCCATCTCACATCTTTGTAAAACCTGGAAGAACCATCTCTTCTGAAGGATGCAGATAAAGAGTACTTATCATCATAAACATAGTTCACTCTACTGAAGTAGGACTCAATTCTATCTATGTCAGTTCTACCAGTAGCAGAGTTAATCGTCACGAAATTGTCCGGCTCAATATTACCGTCCAAAATCTGATCTTGCTTAGATAGATACTGTCTTTCTTGCTGGTAGTTATAATTCTCATGACCTACCAAAGCTTCTACGAAATGTTTCTCTTGGAATACTTTGGAGTAAGACAAGATCTGGTTGAATGTAAGAGAGTTTGTTCTATAGTTACCTCTATTAGTTCTACCAGCTGGAGCTCCATCACCTACTATTTGGTTATCATAACCCACTTCCAGTAAAGAAGTCATATCCGTAGAAATATTAGTTCTGATCGTGAAATCCTGAAGGAACCTTGCTTCTACATAAGCTCTACCTGAAATCACATCTCTGTCAAAAGAGTCTACGTTAAGCAAAGTCTCCTGCACAGCGTGACGACCAGCAGATGCATCTGCACCTCTACTAGGAAGTCCTAGTTCAGAAAGGTTACCTGTATCGTAGATTTTATTTCCATTCTCATCAAGAATGTACCCACCAGTCTGCATGTTCTGAGCATACACTGGATAGATTGGACCTATGTTTCTAGCGAAGAAGAATGGGTTTACATAACTAGAGCTACCAGTAGATCTAGAGTTATTCCCCTCACTCATCGTAGCAGAAAGGTTCAAACCAGTCTTCAACCACTTGGTAGCTTGTGTGTTTACATTCACACGACCAGTGAATCTTTCGATATCAGACTGAATCACGAATCCTTTTTCATTCAAGTAGTTGAAAGAAGTATAGAAATCTGTTTTCTCTGATCCTCCGGAGTAAGTCAAGTTGTATTCTTTTCTATCTCCTCTTCTCTGCAACTCATCGAACCAATCAAGTCCTTCAAAGTTATTTACTGCATTAGGATTCAAAGTTCCATCTAGCCCGACTACTTGATCGTTTGGCACATCGTAAATATTGTAATTAAGTACGTTGTCAATCAAGTTTGTAGAGGCATACTGAGCTGCATCAGCGTCAGACTGACCAGCACCAAGTCTACTGTTTTTCAGGGATTCCCAAACCAATGGGTAATACTCACCTGGATTTACACGATCATATTCTGGAAGAGCTCTGCCAGAAAAACCTTGCTGAATTTTCAAATTAAACGTAGGCTCATTCTTCTTACCAGTTTTGGTAGTAATCATGATCACTCCGTTTGCTGCGCGAGCACCATACAATGCAGCAGAAGATGCATCCTTCAGGATAGTCATATCTGCTATATCTGATGGGTTAAGATTTGAAAGGTCTCCATCATAAGGCACTCCATCTACTACATATAGAGGAGAAGATGAGGAGTTAACAGAACCCACACCACGAATCCTAACTAATGGAGTAGCACCTGGCTGTCCTGATGCAGAAGTAGTGATCACACCTGGAGCTTGACCTTCTATTGCATTCACCACGTTGTTGATGGGTCTGTCGGCAATTTTATCACCTTTCAAGGACACCGCAGAACCGGTAAAGTTGCCTTTATCAATCGTACCACCGTAAGCTGTGATTACAACTTCATCCAAGTTTTGAGAATCAGGAGTCAAACTTACATTAATTTCGGACCTGTTACCTATAGCTTCTTCTTTGCTCAAATAGCCTATATAGCTAAAGACCAAAGTAGCCGCACCGTCTGGAACCTGCACGTTGTAATAACCATCCAAATCAGTCACTACACCCGTAAGTGTTCCTTTTACCAAAATGTTGACTCCAATGAGTCCGTCGGGCTCTTCATCGGAGATTACCCTACCAGAGATGGTACGCTGCTGCGCAAACATCGTACTGGTAATCAGTAATCCAAAGAGCATACTTAGTAACGCTTTTTTCATAAAGTTTAATTAATTGTTTCCACTGACAGCCTCACCTTGAAGCTGCTTATTTAATTTAATCGAGAGTTTTATGTGGTTTTTTTTAAAGCCGAATCTGAGAAGTCACAATTTTCCGAAAGCTAAAAATCAAGTATTTACTGCCGAAACTCTTTCTCATAATCTTAAATTTTGGAGCATCAAATCTTAAATGGTAAAAAATAGAAAAAACCATATTTTCAAAATCGGACACTTTTTTTACTATATATCTGGGTTCTACTAAGGCAAATTTAACCTCATTTATGTTTTTACGTGCATCTTTTATCAAAAAAACATCCATTTTTTAAAAAAATACAAATCTTACCAATCAAGAAAGTGATTTTTCCCACATCTATAATTTTAGGATACAAGTAAAAAAACCTCACCTATCCCCTCAGTATGATGAGAATAGGTAAGGTTTTTTAAAGCTTTTTGAAACGGCTTTTAATTTGTTGTTTCAATCTGGTTTCTATTCTTCACGTATTTCTCTAGCCAGTTATCCATTTCCCAAAGCATGTGATTAATTGACTCTTTGGCTGCGTACCCATGGCTTTCATTTGGTAAAAACACCAGTCTTGCAGTGGCACCATGACCTTTCAGTGCATTATAGTATCGCTCAGATTGGATAGGGAAAGTACCTGAATTATTGTCAGCTTGCCCATGAAGAAGCAGAATGGGAGTTTCTACTTTATGTGCAAAGGAGAAAGGAGACATATTGAAATACACCTCTGGGGCTTCCCAATACGTTCTTTGCTCATACTGAAACCCAAATGGCGTCAATGTCCTGTTGTATGCGCCACTTCTAGCAATTCCCGCCGCAAATAAATTGGTATGTGAAAGCAAATTTGCAGTCATAAATGCCCCATAAGAGTGGCCACCCACTGCAATTCTATCTCTGTCACCGATCCCCAAGTCCACGATTTCATCTATGGCCGCTTCCGCATTAGCAACAAGCTGATCAATAAAATAATCGTTAGGCTCTTTATCCCCTTCACCTACGATTGGCATTTCGGTTCTGTCCATGATCGCATAGCCTCGAGTCACCCAGAAAAGAGGTGATCCAGAACTTACCCTCGTAAAGGAATATTGCGAGCCTCTTACTTGAGCTGCTACTTCTTTGGATTTGTATTCTCTTGGATAAGCCCACATTAATACTGGCAAGGGAGCATCTTTCCCTGGCTCAAAACCCTCAGGGGTATAAATCACAGCCGAAAGATTCAACCCATCATTTCTTTTATAAGTGACCAGCTGTTTTTGTATTCCCTTGATTGATTCATAAGGATTGTCAAAGTTGGTCAGTTGACGCGGAGCTATTCGCTTTTTGGTATTGACTAACCAATAATTTGGTTGAATATCAGTGCTCTCCTTAATAGTAATAAATTCTGTAGCATCATCATTTAACACCTTGGCGACTCTTTCATAAAATGGAGCCTGTGATCTCCAAAGGATCTTCTCCTCTTTTGTTTTGGTATTGAAAGTTGATAAATAAGGCATATCTCCTTCTGGCGATCCTCCTGGGCTTGTCATATAAACTAAGTCACCTTTGCGAAGCATTACATTTTCCCCAAATTCATTTTCCACCATTACTGGATCACCCGGATCATTGTATAAATCATCCGATGATCGCTCTATGATCACCTGCTTTGGCTGGGAAGGATCTGAAGGATTAATGATTGATCGCTTGTCCATTCTAGTTCTTGACCAGCGCTCACCCATAATAGCAAAAGAATCATTGGACCAAATTATACCTCCGAATCTATAAGGGGTAGTTGCCAGTTTTTGTTTTGCACCAGCAAATGGTGCAGCCAACGTGTAAATAATCTCACGCACTTCTACCTCTACCCGTGCATCCCCACCGTCCTGGGCTTCCACCCAATACAGCATGGCAGGCTTATCCGCTCTCCAATTGATATTTCTTGGACCTGTAACTGTAGCATCAAAACCAGTCGGTCTATTTTCATCCAAAGGAATCTGTGCCAAAGCTTTCACTTTCTTACCATCTATAGACCAAATTTCCACATCATATGGAAATCTACTCGCTGGCACCAAATATGAAAATGGCTTCTTAATCAAATCAACCATAATATAGTTTCCATCTGGAGAAAGATCCATTGATTTGATCATTCCAGACGGACCAATAGGTGTTTTATTCCCTTCCAAGTCAATCTTCATCAACTGAGAATCCATGAAATAGGCAAAAAGCGCTTCATCATAAGAATTCTCCAACAAATCCTGATAAGTTCTGCTCGGAGCTGCATCTCCGGTAGTTTCCTGAATGATAGGACCTGCTGGGGCTGCAGGTCTTTTTGGAATCTCTCCTCGTGTTGGATTTACTGCTTTTACTAGCAATTTATTATCTGGAGTCCAAGCAACTGGATTTCCATAGACATCATTTATTATTTTATCTGTAAGCTTTTTTGCAGAAAAGGTAGTCAAGTCGACAAGCCATAAACTAATCCCATCAGCATCAGTCTGAATGAAGCTCATGTACTTTTCGTCATGAGAAAAGCTCATTCCGCCCATATTTGGCAAGGAAGGCAATCCTGTAATCTGAATCTCCTCTCCTGATTGAGTTTTCTTAATTTTGATATTCTCTACACCTATTTGGCGGCTTGGGCCAGATGTAGCAGGATTAATTCTCATTCCAGCTATTTTTAATTCTGGTTGAGAAAGCGTTTCTATACTTGGATTATCTGAACGCTCCATGAGCAGCATCCATTCCCCATTTTTGCTCCATCTTACTGAAGGCGTACTTGGCGCATTGACCAAGTCAGCTATTGCTTTGGGAGGAGTTTGATATGTGCTCTGCCCAAACAGTTCTACCCCTTGGAATCCGAGGAAAATAACTAAAGCAAAGATTTTAGTAGCTCTTATTTTCATATTGTTATATTTTGGTTAGTGAAAAGTACCATAAACAAACCAAAGCCATAACAGGATTACGATAAGAGGCTAAAAAACAGTTTAAATCACATTTTTATTGAAAAAACTGGAAAACAACACCTTATATCTAGAAATTCAACTGCCAAAAAAGCTATTATCATAAATTCTCTACCCAACAAAAAAGAAATACACTTTTATCAAGTATGTCAGAACTAAAAACCCAACCCACAAATGCTTCGGTGGAAGACTTTCTCAACGCCATAGAACATCCTACCCGAAAAGACGATGGATTTAAACTACTTCAAATCTTCAAAGAGGAAACCGGTAAAGATGCCGTCATGTGGGGACCAAGTATTGTAGGTTTTGGCAGCTATAGTTACCAGTATTCTTCTGGTAAAGTAATGGACTGGTTTCCAGTAGGCTATTCACCAAGAAAACAGTCAATTGCCATTTACATCATGCTTGAATGGACAATTTTGGAACCTTTTCTTTCAAAACTAGGTAAACATAAAAAATCAAAAGGATGTCTTTATATCAACAAAATGTCTGACGTTGATGAAAAAATTTTTCGGGAAATGATCCGTACTTCCATAAATTTAGTCTATCACAATAACCAAAAATAAAATCATGCTACACGTTTTAAATGGTGACGCCTTAGCTGAAGTTTTTCCGGCAAGTATCCCTGGTAAAATCGCAGTTGCCAGGGAAGCTCTCATAGATGGCCCTGTAAAAGCAAATTCAATAGAAGGGCTCTGGCTGATTCGAGAGAAATTTCTAAAATCGAATTATACAGGGGCTTCCGAAGAGGATTATTTTACAAAAGTGGTTCCTGAGTTTGAAAAAATCATGACTGCTACTGCAGATACCAAGGTGTATCTCTGGTTTGAAAATGATCTTTTTTGTCAGGTCAACTTGTGGTTTTCCATGTTTTTACTGAAAAATCACACAGGCGACATTTACCTGGTGTCGCCAACTACCGACCTCATTGAGGGTTTTGGAGGCATGAATCAACTGCAATTGGAACAAGCCTACCGAAATGCCAAATTGCTCACCAAAAACGAAAGACATATCCTGCGTGATATGTGGGATCTTTACCAAAGACCGGACGTTTCTGAAGCTCTTACCCTTTCCAAACAAGTGAGCCCAGAGCTACCATTTCTGTATCCCGCAGTACTAGCTTGGAAAGAATCCCTGCCGCATGGAGAATATGTGGGCAAGCCAAAAGAGGCTCTAAAAGAAATCTCAGCACAACTGGAAACAGATGATTTCGGTAAAATCTTTCGCGCCTTCCACATCAAATATCCTATTTATGGATACGGCGATTTGCAAGTGAAACGACTTTGGGAAGAACTGAAAAAAGAAGAAAAACAAGTGAAATAATTACTAAAAAGGAGCTGATCAACACAGCTCCTTTTGTTTTTAATCAATCGATGTCACGAAGCATTTTTTCAGAAGCTGAAATTGTCTCTTTATACTTTTTATAAACGAAGCGTGTGAATAATAACATAAATATTAAACCTCCTGGAACATATAATCCCCAAAACCATGGTTTCTGAATTATCTCATCAGCCCCATTCAACTCCACAAGTGGCGGCAATATGGCAATCATTAAGATGACACCAAAAATCATCCCATAGCGCTGAACCTTCCAAAACCTAACCTTGCTTTTGACAAACTTGTCCATTATCCCAGCCGGAGTTTCAGTATCAATTTTCAAATCCCTCATTCCTTTTATTGCTGTCAAACTAGCTGTTGGTAGTGCGATCATAAGAAAGATACAGACGAGTGCAAATATTTGATTGTACCACAATTCAAACTCTCCAAATCGAGAAAGAAAGTACATCGCATAGCCCACACAGACCAAAGAACCTATTATTTCGGGGATTCTGACACTGTTAAGCTTACTTCTGAATTTTTGCTTGGTGATTTCCATAAGAAGTTCTTTTTGGATTTTATCTTGTTTTTCCACCTGCAGGCTGAGGTCAGCCCAAAGTGACTTCATTTCATCGAGTTCCATCGGTAGTAGATTTAGGATTCATTTCTGATTTTAGTTTTTGCCTGATTCTAGACATTCTTGTACCTACGTTGCTCACTGAGATTCCGGAGATCTCAGCGATTTCCTCGTAGGTTTTTTCTTCCAAAAAGAGAAAAATGATTCCCCTATCCAGCAGATTCAATTTTCTGATCTGGGTATAAAGTAGCTGGATTTTCTCTTCTCGCTCAGAATCATTTGACTCAGAAAATTGAATGGTTACCTGGTCAAAAGGCAGGGTATTCAACTGTTTTTTGGACTTATTCAAATGAGTAATAGCCGTGTTCATGCCCACTCTGTACAACCAAGTACTAGGCTTCGAAGCTTTTTTGAAATGGTCAAAAGACTTCCACGTCTGGTAAACAATCTCTTGATACAAATCATCCTGTTCGGCTTTTTCCTTCGCATAGATCGTGGCGATCTTATAGATCAGTCCTTGATTTTCATGGATAAGATTGACGAACTCTTCCTCTTTACTCATTTGATTTCATTTACTCCATTAGTCTTGGTTCTTAGATAAAAATCACAGAATTGCTGAAAAATTTTTAGAAAGTATCCAAAATTAATTGGAAACGCATATTTCTTTCAGTTAGGGAATCGAGTCACAATGCTTAATTTCGGGTATGCAATGGTCCACCGAATTCACTATTCCTGAATCACAATTTCCTATTTCCCATCAGAGCAAAATCCTAAGTATGGGTTCCTGCTTTGCGCAGACGATTGGGCAGAAGATGATTGATGCTAAAATGGATAGTCTGATCAATCCTTTCGGGACGATCTTCCACCCGATGATTCTGGGTGATCTGCTGGATCATGCCATGTTTCAGGATAAAATGGAAGAAAATGGAGTGATCGAACGTGATGGGGTATTTTTCTATTTTGGTGCACACTCAGATCTCCATGGTTTTTCTAAGGAAGATTTGGAGCAAAAATATACCCTAAAACTAGCGCAAGTGAAAGAGTATCTGGAAACAGGAACTCATCTAATCCTGACTTTTGGTACATCTTGGATTTACGAGACAGAAGAATTCGGAAGAGTAGCCAACTGTCACAAAATTCCGCAGAAGCATTTTAGAAAGAAACTCGTGTCTTTGAATGAGATGAGTTCACATTTCGATCACATTTTTGGAAACATTTCCAGAGCATATCCGAACCTTAAAATCATCTTAACTGTCAGTCCAGTCCGACACATCAAAGACGGAATTCCAGAAAATCAGCTCAGCAAAAGC
>TARA_R110002020_G_scaffold114778_8_pt1 | contig 30643 bp, 42 predicted proteins | sample TARA_R110002020 | Tara Oceans TARA_R110002020 (sample SAMEA4396489) | marine metagenome | biome: Westerlies Biome; feature: [MES] marine water layer (ENVO:01000295) within the mesopelagic zone...; material: water (ENVO:00002006), including particulate matter (ENVO:01000060) such...
ATAGTTTAAAATCATTTGCTATTGCTGTAGGTAAGATAGGAACAAAAGTAACTTATTGGAATAGTAAAGCATCAGAAGAGAATGAGCACGACTTTGATGAGATTAGTTTTGAAGAAGTATCTGTTTCTCCTGATAGTAATGAATATTTTAATTCAAGCATTTATTACATGCCAAAGGTGGTATTATAATGGCTCTTGGAACAGCATTAAGTGCTGAAGTAGCAATAAGTATGACGGCAGGAAATCATTCGTTTACTTTTACTTCGGATGGAATAGATGCAACCAATGAACTGCTTTTAGCAGATGATAATTTAGTTATATGTCTTATGGATTATTATCACGATCGTTTAGAAAATGAGCCATCAGGAGGTGCAGGGTTAATGGCAAGTTTATGGTACACAGAACACGGAACATCTGCATATAGACCAAATCTTGGTGTAACACACGGAGGAGTAACACAAATTATATATCCTGCATCTTCAGGCACAAATGATGATGAGTGTATTCTTAATACCTATATTGGTGCAAGTCCTCCTACTTGGTCTACTTTAAGAGGTGATGAAACTACATCAGGTACTACAAGGAAAGATGTTACTTATGACGTTTTTGGTATGTATTCCTTTTCAGGGGCAGGTAGAGGGAGTGACCAAATTCGTAGTCTTCGTAGGAATTATTTTACTTTTGATTTAGGTTCTATTAGTGAAAGTGGCGAGGCAGATTCGTTTATTTTTACTTGCAGGTTAGACAGGAGACAACCTACTGGTACACCTACAGATGGTTCAGATAAAGCAATATTAATACAGGCAACAGCATTAGCAGGTGATACATCTGATTATGGTAATTGTTTTGTAGCAGATGCAGTAGCAGTAACACATAATGCAGTATTTTTTGGGAGTAATTTTTAATGATAGATGCAATAGACACTTTAAAAACAAGTGGAGTAGGAGTAGGTGGATGGTGGCTGTCTGTTAATGGATGGTTGCCAGAGTTGGTTTCATTGTGCGTAGGGATAGCAACGCTTACATATCTTATCATTAAGATAAAGAAAGAATTAACAATATAAGGAGATTATATGCCTAAAGCAGATAAAGGGGTGGTGAAGCGAGTTATAGTAACACCAGATAAGCACTTTCCCTTACATGACCAAAAGGCTATAAATTGTTTAAAGCGAACCATAGAGATAGTAAAGCCAGATGCATATGTTGATCTGGGAGATGTAGGAGAGTTTAATGCGTTTAGTGCGTGGAAATGGAAAAAGAAGAAAAGACCACCATTAGAGTATATGATAGAAAGCTTTACAAAGGATGTAAATGCTGTAAATAAGGGAATGGATATGGTAGATGAATCTTTAGATAAAGTGAATTGCAAAGAGCGATACATTACTGAAGGTAATCATGATAACTGGTTGAATATTTGCGTTGAAACATATCCATATATCCCACAATTTAAATTTGCCAATGCTGTTAAGTTGAAGGATAGAGGCTATACTTATTATCCTTTTGGTAAGCCCCTTAAACTAGGGAAGCTTTACTTTTATCATGGTCATCAATATGGTGGTCAATATCACACAGCTAACCACATCAGAAAGATGGGGTGTAATGTAATGTACGGGCATTGGCATGATTTGCAACATATGACAGCTACACACGTAGATGGGCCAAAAGCGGCTTGGAGTATAGGTTGTCTAAAAGATATGAAGCCTGAAGCAAATAAGTGGCTTGCTAATAGAAATATTAATTGGGCACATGCATTTGCTATAGTAGACTTCTTTAAAAGAGGTTTATTTACGGTTCATATAATACAAATTATCAATGGTAAGACTTCGCTATGGGGCGAATTAATAGAAGGATAAACTAAGGAAAGGGAATGATATGAGTTTTTTAATGAGTAATTGGGAGTATATATTAATCTGCTTATTGGCGGTTGATAAATTAGTAGCTCTTAGTCCTAGTCAATGGGATGACTTGATATGGACTTCAATTAAAAAAGCAATCTATAAAGTAGCAGGTAAGTAATGATTAACCTGATAATTGGAAGATTGATTAAAAAACATGGACTATTAGCTGTTCTTGTTATAGTAGGCGATATGGCTGTTAAATTGACCAAGACTAAGAAAGATGATAAAGCTTGGGCTAAGATCAGAAAGATCATAAAGAGCCTATAATGCTCTATAGTACTATAAAATACGATTGGGAGAGGACGTGTACTATTCCTCCTTGTTACGCTCGGCTCACATGTACAGACGGTTCGCTGATTGTTGTATACGCCTCTCCCCAAGATTCAGAGGAAGAAGATGCCTAAAAAAGTTTTAAAACTAGATCAATTTCATGGTGGTCAAAATGACCATGCAGATCCTCGTGATATAGCCGATAATGAATTAGTTCAAGCTAATGAGGTGATGGTAGATGAGGTAGGCTCTATTAGAATGATGGGGGGTATGGATGCTCATAGTGAGGTTCCTGCAAATACTGCACTTCCATTCCCTTCACTTAATCCAGGTCATGGTTTATTTGTTTTTAGTCATGATAGAACAGGTGGAAATGTTGTTGCTGCTGATTTAAGTGGTACACATACTGGAGGTGATAGTGATACTGTATTAATAGATTCTGCTGCAGCCTTTACCAGTGTATTAGTTGGAGCAACAGTAAATAATACTACAGATGGAAGCTCTGGAACAGTTGTGTCTGTTCAGTCTACTACTCAACTAACCTTAGATGACTTGACTGGTGGAGATGATAATAGCTGGGATGATGCCTCTAATGATGCATATACAATAACTGGATTTCCTCAAACTGGTGATGATTATATGCTAATGGCTGATACTACAAATTCTCAAATAGATATATATAGTAAAGCTGTAGATGCATGGAGTTCAAATTTAATTGACTTAGGCTCTACTGCAAATATGATAGCAGTTTTTTATATTGCAGATGGTATATTAAGGGTATCTGATGCAGCTTTTGGTGCTAATAATACTAATAAATGGTATGGATATATAAAAAGAACACATTTTAATGGCAAAAGTCCTGGCGGCACTCCAGATGCATATGATGGATGGTTTGCAAAAGATCAAGAAATAGCTGCTCCAACAAGAGGTATAGCTGGCCCTTTATATGGTACAGCAATTGATCATGCATCTAATACTAATACCAATTTAACAGATACTAGTTTTTTTCTTAGCGCGTGGGAAGCTGAATTAGATTCTGGAGAATATTTAGCTGTAAATAAAACTGCACATTTATCTTTAGGGATAGAAGAATATATAGATTCTAGCAATATAAGAACTGTAGATGGATCTGATGATTGGAATACAGATTCATTTGCTTTATGTTTAGATCCTGGTACAGGTTTTAATATTCATGTTCCAGCAGCATCTAGTTCTGGAGGAACAATACCAGCGGGCACTTATGAATTTGGTACAACTTTCATATATGATGCTGAAGTTGGAGAATATGGATCTCAAGAATCTACAGTATATAAATGTGCTGGAACATCACTTGTAGCTTCAGGTGAGATATGGAGTGGATTACAAATCTTTCCAGCTTCTCCTTATAATCCTCGCATTACAGGTGGAAGATTATATACAAGAATAGTTGATTCTGGAGATAGCTGGACACAGGTACTTGAAATAAGTTTAAAAGATGGAATAAGAAAAAATTTAACTGAAACATATTCTGCATGGCTTTATCAAGACAGTACTAATGATAGTACTTCAATACATTTTGCTGTTGGATTATCCATAGGCGAATTACAAGCCCTTACATATGATTTAAATACTAATCGTTCAGATAGTATTACTTCTACAATAGCAAAATATAAAACTGCAGTAGTTGCTAATAGAATGACTTATATAGGGAATATTGAATATGATGGAATTCGCTATGGAGACATGATGATTAAATCTCCTGTAAATCAATTTGATATATTTATAAAAGATAGAGCAATTGAGGCTAGTGTTCGAGATGGTGATGAAATAATTAAATTAGAAGAATATGCAGATAGAATATTACAGTTTAAAAAGAAAAAAATGCATTTAATCAATGTATCTCAAGAGATAGAATTCTTAGAAGATACTTTTATGCATAAAGGAGTTTTACATCCTTCTGCTGTTTGTAAAACAGATTTTGGTATAGCGTGGGTTAATACACATGGTGTATATTTATATGATGGTCAAAAAGTACATAATTTATTTGAGAAAAAAGGAAGAAGAATTGTAGATGCTGATGCTTGGAAAATATTTACTACTTATGGTCTTGACAAACCAATGATAGGATATTTCTCTCAAAAAAGACAATTAATAATAAGAAGAGACATAGGCTATGCAGGTGATGCAGGAAATATTTATGTTTATGATATGATTACAGGAAGTTGGACTACTGGATATGATATGATACCAATGACTGATCCTACATCATCAGTAACAAATTTTGTAACTGATTGGAATGGAGATTTAGTAATTTCTGATAATGGTGGATATTCTGGGACTACTTCTACTATTCGTAAATGGGTAGATGATTTAGCAGATGCAGATGTTAATTGGACTGATAATATTAAAATACGTACAAAAGATATAGACTTTGGACATCCTGGAGTTAGAAAGAAAATATATAAAGTTTATGTAACATATACTGGAGGTGTAATTGGGCCTGCTCCTGAAATAACAGAGGTTAAATGTGTAAATGATTCTAGTGATAGTCTAGATGGAACATATTTTGATATAGATACACATGGTGGTCAAAAAACCTTAATATGGTTTGATACAGATAATAGCGGAACTTCAGCGCCTTCAGGTACAGGAAGTTATAATGACACTATTGAAGTAACTCAAGTAGGTACTAATGATAGTGCTGAAAGTGTTGCTATTGCATTAGCTTCTGCTATTAATGAAGATGCTGGAGCTCATACTACTGCTAAAGTTGAAGGTGATACTGTAATTATAACGGATGCTGCTAATCAAGCTGTTACTTCTGCTACTATGTCAGCTGGAGATACAGGCTTTACTGTTACGCAAATTCAAGCAGGCACAAGCTCTACAACAGCACAAAATGTTGATGTTCAGTATGCTGTTGATGGTATTATTTCATATAGCCAATTTGATGCTAATTTAACTAGTTCAACAACTACTCAAGTAGTAGCTGAATTAAAACCAAGTGCGTCAATAAATAATGTAAAAAGTATATTATTGAACTTTACTGGAAATGCATCTAAAACTTTTAAGATAAATGATATATCAATAATATATAGATTAAAGAATGTGAAATAATTATGGGAATGACTAGACAAGAAAGAATAGCTTTACATAAAAAGCAAGAAAGAATACAAATTAAACAAGGAGTTCCTTCTCTTTCTGAATTGAAAGAAGGGGTTCCAGTATTAAGGGCTACATCTGAAGGTGTAGTGGAATATGTAAAATTTAATAACATATTGCATAAAAAAGTATTAGATAAAGCCTAAAGAGGAGATAAATTATGTCAAATGGGATAGATAATATATATGATACAAGTGATGTTAGGAGACAGCTTTATGAAATAGGTCAAGAAAGACAGAGACTTATAGAAGATAAACGCAGGAGAAGGGCAGGTACTATTGAGGCTGGTAAAAATCTTTTAAGTTTATGGAAGGCTGAACAAGGAGCGAAAACTCAAGAACTTCTTTCGATAGAGGATAATAGTCAAAAAGTATTTGAAATGAATCCTGAATATATGGAGAAGTCTGGAATAGAAAGATTTTTTACTAAAGCTGAGAATAAAATTAGACCTATACAAACAACTCGTACAGAAATTCAAGAGGATGTAATAGCTCCTTCTAAAGAACCTGGAATAGGGAGTCCTGAATTTGGACCAAGAGAAGTAACAATAACAGAGCCCAGAGCAAAAGAGTTTTTAGAAGCTAATCCAGGACTTCTAGAGCCTAAAGGTATAGGTAAAACAGCAAGTAAGACTTTTGGAAATATTTCAGATACTTCAGAAGAATTTTTTGGGAGTGATTTAGGGAAATGGTTATCAGCTGGAGGAGCATTGTCTGGCGGATATAATCTTATGAAAAATTGGAATAAAAGAGGCTATAAAGATATAGATAAAGCTTTTGATATTGGTAAAACAGCACTATCTGCTGCAACTTTTCTTAAACCAGGATTGGGTGTATGGGGATTAGGGCTTACAGCATTAGATTGGTTACGTAAAAAATAAGGAAAGATTATGGCAAATATAAATAAAAATATTGTAGAAACAAGAAAGTTAGCTTCTAAGGGGCGTTTTGGTGATACTGAGATACGTGAAGTAGACAACGCTCCTGCTCATGTTAATGCGTATGAAGCTTATTTATTAGATAACCATGGAAATGCAGGTGAGGAGGTCGTAAAAGATATTGGTGCTGGTACCACTAATCCTCAAACAGGAATGAAAGAATATCATTGGAAGTTGCAAGATCCTCTAAACATGCATCATAATAGAGAAATTTGGGGAAACAAAGCAGTAGACTATCTTTATGGGGAGAATAATGAAAATCTTGCTCCAGGTATGGCTGGTAGCGGGCTAAAAGGTGCATGGAACTGGCTTATGCCTGTAGGGCATACTGGCTTCTTCTCTAGCGAGAAAGATGCTGAATATAAAGCTGGGCAACAAGCTGGACGAGTTACGGGAGTTGGTATGGAAGGTTTATTGAAACAACAAGAAGAATATATGGGTCCTGAAGGATTTATAACTAGAGAAAAGGGATTAGAAGAAAAGGGTATATCAGATAAATATCAAACAACGATGGAAACTATAACTAAAAAGGGCGATAAACTAAGATCAAAATCAGACCTTGCTTATTCAGGGGAAATAGAAACAACAATTGATGAAATGGGAACTTCAGCAATGGATCAATATACGCATCAAATGGAACTATCTGATTTAAAGTCTGAGAAGACTGAGGTTGATTTTATGTCTAATTTAAGAGAGAAATTAAATCAAATGTTAATTGACTATCAAGGTGCAGCTGGCAAGCCATATGGAGGTGGTAGTGCATTAGATGAGTTAAATCAATTATTTGCCTCATATGATGCAGAAGGGAGCGTTTAAACATGGCAATGACACGTGACGAAGTAACTGGTGCAATAGAAGCTTTAAGTCTTATTACTGGAGCTGCAGCTGAGTTTAAGAAGATTGATGTACAGGAAAGGATGAATATATTAGATAGAGAGCATGAAATAGAAAAAATGAATATTGCCAATACTCTTAATGATTTAAATTATAAAAGAAACAGAAGAGATACGTTGACAGATAGGATAGCGGAGCTTGGAATAATTCAAAATGATTTAGGTTCTGTAGATGATGCTAATATTACTTCAGGTTCTAATAGTATTATAGAAGAAGAAGGAATAAGTGTTAATAATGAATTAAATAATATTGAAACACAAATTTTTGATTTAAGTAATACTATTAAAAGTTATCATACTGGATTAAATCTTGGTAAAAATATAGATCTTGATAAGAGTGGAGAGATTAAACCAGAAGAATTAACAGAATGGTTTAAGATTTCTGGAACTGATCCTAAATATTTAGATGATAAAGCATTTGAAAGTGGAATAAGAGCATATGAGCGAACTCCTGAAGCATTAATAGAATTAGGTCTTGCCACCACAGCTTCTAAAGTAGAAGAGCTTAAGCTAAAATTTTTACCTAACAGCTTAAAGCAAGAGGAGGACTTAAAGGATTTAAAGATAGATTTAAGTCAAAAAGAACTTTTAATGATGGATGATAAAATAGAACAAGTTAAAATTCAAACATCTTTGGCTAAAGCTCAACTTCAAAATGTTGATACTAATAAACAATTAAATCAATTACAAATTGAAAGTGCTGAATATCAATTTAATAAGCAAATAAGGATTGATACTATAGAATCTCTTGAAAAATCACTAGTTGATAATATATCAGCACAATCTGCTATAGGTGCAGGGATACTTGCAAACATGTCACTTGAAATAGATGATAATAAATTCCTTCCTATGTTCCATGTATTGGCTGGTACTACAGAAGATAAGTATCTTGAAAAAATAGCTGAATCTGATAACTTAAATTTTATAGCTGGAGATTTACAGGAGCTATATGTAGCATATGGAATAGGAACCTCAGATGAAACATTGCCAGATTATAGCTTTGTTTTAAATAAAGTAGAAGATATTGTAGCAACTGATTCTATGTATAGAGAATTTGTTTCTATTTATGATGATGAGCTTAGAAATACAGCAGTACAAATGAATATATCAAATAAATATGATATAAAAGTTCTTGAAAGAGTGGCTATGGATAAAGATCCAGAAAGATTTAATCTTAAAACTATTTTAAAGGCAAGACAATGGCATCGTACTGGAATATTTGATGATATGGAAGGCTTGAATACTGCTATTAAAACTGTACAACAAAATAAAGATTTACAAAGTATGGTAGAGCAGTCAAAAGGGCTTGATTATACTTATTCTTCTGATTTATATGATGAAAATATTTATGATCCAGACGATATAAAGAATATGTTAAATCCTTTTACAATGAGAACAGTTGATCAATTTAATCCAACGGTAACTAAAATAGATTCATCGGTTGAAAGCAATATACAGTCTGTTTTTGATGAAATATATAAACGATAAGGAATAACGTTACATGGCAATGAACCTGACTACTAAAGCAAAAATAAGATCCAAACTGGCAGCAAGAGGAATTCATTTAACTGATTCTCAGATTGAACAATATGCTGCTAAACATGGTTATGAAGATGCCCAACCTGCAGTAAAACAACCTGAAGCTATTTACCCAGAAAGAGGTGATGATATTAGTGATGAGTGGGGTGTTGTTGATGCTATAGGTAGTTCTTTGTGGAGCTTTTTTGATACAGCTACTTTTGGTGGTTTAGGTTATGTATTACCTGGAGTTGAAAGAAAAGTACAAGAAGAATTAATGGATACTCCTTTAGGTAGAATGGGTGCTACTGTAGGTAGTTTAGCAGGCTTTATGGTTCCTATGACAGGAGTTGCTAAAGCAAGTAGTTTAGCGGTAAGAAGTGCAAAGAGTGTTATACAGGGTGGAAGTAAGGCGATAAAAGCAGGCAAGACTATAGCAAAGCCAACTACACGTCAAGCTCAACATATGGCAGCTAAGAAGATTATGGAAGTTTCTGAAAAAGAGGCTTTAAAAACTGGAGGTAAAGCTTTAAAATGGAGTGAAGCTAAAAGAATGGCTATTGAATCATCTGAGGATATGATTGGCTTTGCAACTAAACCTTTATTTGGCTCTAAAACATTTGGTAAAATATTTAATAAAGGACCTGCTCATCAGATGGAGCATAATGTTGAGTTTGTTAATAATATAAAAAATACGATGAGAACTGTAATGCCAGAGAAGTTAGCTTCTAATTTATCTAAAATGAATATTAATTTAAAGAAAGATGATTTATTCAAACTTTCAGATGAATTAACAGAAATGCTTGCTACAAAACCTTATAATACTATTGAATCTCTACTTTCTAGTAAATATTCAACACCATTTAGACAGGCATTAGGAAATGTTGCAGGTTCCGTTGCTCAAGAAGCGGTTAATTTTGGGGTTGTTGGTATGCTTATGGATTATGTTCAATATAAAAAAGGATCATTTGAAGAGTTTAATTTAGCTGAGAAAGCCATGGAGCATGTTATAGTTGGTGGAGCTTTTGGAGCTGTAAAATTTGTTCCAGGAGGAACTAACCAGAAGTTTTTACAAAGCTTGAAGATGGCATGGGGTGGACATACAAAGAATATAAATAGCGCTATTAGAAAGATGGGATTAGATGAAGCTAAGGCATTTGCTAAAATTTCTAAAATGAATGATAAATCTCTTAGGATTGAAATTGACGGTAGAAAGATTGGATTAAACGAACTGAAAAAAGGTAGAGGTGTAAGTGCTAAAGAGTTAGGATCATTAAAGCAATCTTTAATAAGCCATAATGATATAATGTTAAGTAATTTTAGAAAAAATTTCCCTTTAGATCAGGCAAAAGATTTCGCTTTCTCTTTACCTAGAATGGCATTAGGTTCATTAGCATTTAATTTTCATTCTTTATCAACAGATTCATTTGATCATTTAGGAACAGGAGAAGTAGCTTTTCATTGGGCATTAGGCGGATTAATGACTAAAGCTGGCAGGCCTTTATATAGAGGTAAAGAGATTAGAACTGGATTTTTACATTTTGGTCAAAGACCTTTTTATTATAATTCTAGTTTAACTGAAATATATAAAAGTATGAACCAAATGGATATTTCTTCTAAGCAAATTGGAGATATTGTAAAGCAATTTGATGGTAATTTATTTACAGATTGGGCTGCAAAAAATCCAATAGCTGACGTAGAAAATATGATTGAAGTATTGAAGAGAAATAATGTGGCTTATGATGCAAGTGAGGGTGGTAAAGTAGGTATAGATCTTTCAGCTGAAAGTTCTTTGATGAATAGAGAGTTGATGGAAATTATAAGTCCTATTGTTGGACATATGAAATCTAAATATATTGAATTCAATCCTAATGTATCTAAGGATAATTTAAATAATGCATTAAAAGAAATTAAGAAATTAGAATCTAGCGCTTTAAGTACACCAGAGAATCCTGTTAATTTAACATCTAGAACTATTATTGACAAAGCTATAGTAGAAGGTAGCCAAGCAGCATGGACTGATATAGAGTCAAGGCTTTATGATAATTTCACTCAACAGATAGGTGCTATAACTGGAAGGCCTGATTATATTTCTCCAGAAGGAAAAATGGATGATTATTATATTCCTGAAGCTCAATGGAAATCATTAAATGAAGCTGATAGAATGGCTATTGTAAAAATGGAATCTGTTTTAGAAAACTTTTCAAATTTAGATATTGTTAAAGTTGTAGACTTTGGCACAGGAAAAGCAAAAGGTCAGAAGATAGAGTTTACTCCAGAGAAATTAGAAAGACTAAGAAATATTCAGGATAATTTTGAATTTGATTTAGGCAAAGAGTTTTACGGAGAAATGTTTAACGAACCTATTGATATGGTTGATCCTAATATGTGGAGCCAAATATATACTGTTGATTACCATAAGAATGTTTCTCGTGTTCATGATGCTATAATGGGTAAGAAGATTACAGGCATAGAAGAGGTAGACATAGACGGATTACAATCAACAATGAATGAGGTTTTATCTCATGAAACGAATAGGAACCATGCTTTAATCTCAGAAAGTCCAAATAAAATAGAAATAAAGCTTCCTGAAGGAAAGTTTGATGTTCAAGAGTTTGAGGCTTTAAAGGAGTTTAAAAATCAAATATGGTCAATTACTGCTGCAAGTGGACGAGAAGCTAGCTTACCACAAAGAGTTGAGGTTCCATATGAAAAAATGTTAAAATTAAAAGATGATCTTGTTAGGATGGGTATGCCTGATCCTGTTGTTCATAGGTTAGATTCTCGTATGCAAAATTGGGTAGATAGGGCTATTAATCATGGTATTGAAAATGCAACTAGAGGTTTAGATCTTGATGAATATAAAGCAACTTCTGTTAAAAGATTATTAATAAATGGAGTATTAACTGTTAAGGAAGATTCTCAAGGAAGAGGAGTTCAATTGCATGCTCCAAAAGAATTTACAGAAAATACTATTAGACAAATTAAACCTAATGCTACTCCTGATGAAATTAATTCATATATTGCTGCTTATAAGAATATAAAGAAAAATCTTGATGATGTTATAATATTTAAAGAAGAGATGATGTTGCCAGGATTAGATGAAAGTCAATTAAGTAGTATTATTACTGCTGATAATATTTTAAACATGGATAAGTTTTCTAATGATATTAAAAGCTTTTCAGATGAAATAACTAATAAAATCATAGGGATTGAGAATAATATTCAAAACCTACAAAGTGAGCAATCTTTGCCTGACCTTAGCCAAAGCCAAGCTAGTGAAGTTAGGTTATTAATGGATAATCAAAAAGCTATTAAAGATCAATATAATAATTTTCAAATATCTTTTGCTAGGAGTATGGGTGGTGGAGCAGAAATTAGTAGAGCTTCTGCTCATTTAGAATTAACAAAAAATATGCAAGATAAAAATGGTAAAACATTAATGCAGCATTTTAATGAATTAGAAACTATTTCTCCTTCTGAATTTCAAACTAAAACTGATCAGATAAAAGACTTACAAATAGCTATTGCTAATAAAGTATCTGAAAGAGCTATAAAGGAAAGTCCTTTCTCTGAAATGAGGCAAGAATCAGTATTAAAATTAAAGCATGAAGAAGTGGAAGGTCGTTTACCTAAAGATCAAATGCGTATAAGACCAGATTCTTTCTTGGAAAAATACAATTCAAGTATTGAAAAGATTTTCAATCCAAATGAACCAGGACATGGAATAACATATGATTCAGCCTCTGATGCTATATATGCTCTATATAGTGATAAAGTTATAAATAAGAATAATATTAATGCTTTTACAGATAGAATGTTTAAGATTGCAGGGCAAAATAAAAAGTCTGCTAGTACTGAATTAAGGAATGAAATTGCTCATATAGCAGGATTATTTGAAAGAAGATATAATGTTAAGCGACTTACTGTAAATACAAAAAGTGGTACAGGTTCATTTGAAAATGCTGAAATATCTAAAGGATTTTTAACGGACACTTATAATGAGGTATTTGGAGTAGATCAAGCACATGATATGATCATTCTTTCTCCAGAATATAAAGACGGGCAGATGGTAAGGTCATTGGCTACTAATACAGAAGGCTTTCAAAGTATATCTAAAGTCCTTTCAGGAGATTTTGTAGCAACTTTAAATGAAGGGTCTGTACAAAATTTAAAGCATTTTGAACCTGGAAGAGTATCTTCTGCTGATAAAGGTGTGGATTTGTATGAAAATATAGATTTAAATAAGCAGGTTATAGGGGGAAAGCATTATATAGTGGGTGTTGATGAAAATATAAATCTAGCAATACCTGAATCAGGATTCAATAGTCTTGCAAATAGTTATGTTAAATGGTATGAAAGAGTATCTAAATCTGATTATGTTAAAAAGGCTAAGAAAAAAATGCCTGGAGCAAAGGATTTATTTACTTTATCTTTAGATCCTTGGCATAAAAGATTATTAGAAATACAAGATAAAAATGGTAGATATTCAGCTAAAGATTTCAAATTAGATCAGAGAATAAATGAAGCTCAACACATGGAAGATGCAATGTTTACTATGTTTAATGTTATGTATGGTGAAAAGATAGATGGTGATTGGCTTCAGGATGCCTATTTAAGCGCCAAAAATGGCCGTAAAAGCTACAAATATAAAAGATTGGCACAGAATCAAGGATATGCAAGAAATAGTAATGAGAGGCGTCAAATGTTAAAGTCTTTATATGCTGATACTGATAATAAATATTATAAAAAAATTATTAAGAATAATACAGATAAAGAGTTTATTAATACTTTAGTAGTAAATGATGGCAATAATTCTGCTACAGGTGAAGCTATTAATAGGCTTATTACTGATAATAGATCTGTAGCTGAAGCTAATTTAAAAGCACAGTTTGATAATGGTGATATAAAAAAAGGTGATTATAACGAAATGTTAGCTAGTCTTAAAAAGCATAATTCAATTAATGCTGAAGCTGTAAATGCTATGACTGGTGTGAGAAGGGAAACATTAGATTATCTTTTATTATTAGATGGCCAAGAGAATTTAATAGGTAGTTCATCAGGTCAAAAGCCTGTAGGATTGTCTAGCTATACTGATAATAATGGTGTTATACATGTATTCAATAATAAGACTCATTATTTTTATGACTCTAGATTAGATCCATTTTTTAAGAAAAATAAAGATATAGATATGGTTGCCTTTAAAAGTGGAGCTAAAAAATCTAAAATCATTGATCCTTCTAGAAGTTTAGATAATCAGTTTAAACCTTTAGAGCCTCCAACTCTAGAATCTGGAGAGAATATTGCTGATTTTATTAACCGTAGTAAGGTTAAGGCTGGCGATGAGTCTGTTATGCCTGTAAAATTTGATCAGACATTATCTGGAACAATATATGGTAGCCCTAAAGATGCTAAAATAATGAAACAATTTGATAACTGGTCTTCTAAAAAAGTACAAGCAGACCTATATGATTGGGCTAGAGCTGATATCGCAGAGCAATTAGCTGAAATAAATATTAATTTATATAATCCTGAAGATGTTTCTTTAGCGTCAAGAGAGGCAAGATCTTTTATTAAAAGTTCTGAAAGTAAAGAAGGCATCTCTGTAGACGCTCCAAATGCTTCATTATCTTCTATATGGATTGATGCTCAAGGAGTTCCATTTTCAGAAGTATCTAAAAACTTATATGATTCATTAATAAAACGTAGACATATTGATGATAAAGGACTTTTTGATGGCTATACAGATGCTGGTGGAGTTCCAGTCCTTAGAGGCAACTTAACAAATGATTTAAATATTCCAGTATTTTCTGGTGGTAAGCAAATTAAATTAGGTGAAGCTAAGGTTGGGCAAGATTATTTAGATAGGAAGGTTCATTTTAGAGGATCTTTTGGTATTGCTACAGCAGATAAGCCTGGAGTAAAAATAAAACCTAATTATAGAGAAAAAGCTACAATAAATTTAGCTTTCAGTCATGATGGTAGAGATATATTACTTGATTTAAAATCTGGAAAATTATTAGATCCATTAAATAAACAAGCAAAATTAAATAATTATGCTGAATTAAATTCATTAGTCAAAGATTTAAAAGGTCAATTAAAAGAAGGCAATCTTGTTACTTGGAGGGATGTATTTAATGAACTTCAAGGAGATAAGTATAAAAATCTTCATCTAACAGCCATGGCTATGCCTGCTCCTAGAATTGGCCCTCATGATGCTATGGTTATTAAGATAAAAGAATTGTTACCGTCAGAGGATGGTGGTATAATGGAGTTAAATTCTTATGATGTGACGATGAGAGGTCAACGTGACTTTGATACAGATAAATTGCCATTTTATATGGATACTCCTTTTAGCGCAATGTCTGAATCTTATTCTCGTAGTGGGGATATATTAGAGCCTATGCCTGCTGATCCAGTTAGCATGCAACCTTTAAGTTTAGATATGTATTCTAATAATAGTTTTAAAATGTATAATCAAAACATACGAGATTTTAAGCGTAAACGTGGGCCTATAGTTAAAATGCATAGAAAAATTACTTATGCTGAACGTTTATTTAATGAAGTAAAATCAATCAATTTAGCATTTGATAATAATTCTAAAATTATATTGAATCCAGAGTTAAAAGATGCAAAACAAAATTTAGTTAGTGATTCTCAAAATATACTTGATATATATGATGGTACTCCAAAGACAATGAAAATTATTAATGAATGGATGGATAATACTTTATTTGGGGATTCTCCATTTTTTAAATTACAATCAGACAAAGGTGATAAACCAGGTCGTGTAACTGAAAATTCACATAAATTAATTATAAAAAAAGTATTAGATGATTTTGGAGGGCTTTTAAATTTAGAAGGAAATATATGGGAAGCTGGTGAGGCTAAGAAGCCTAGATATCAAGATATGGTTTCTACCTTTAAAGACTTTCAATCTGAATATAGTAAGGGTAGAGTTAATTGGAACTTTTATAATTTCCTTGTTAAGAAGGGAGAAAGATCTGCAGCTAATAAATTATTCTTTAATAATGATGCCAGAAGAATTAAAGAGGGATTAATTGAAGATGTTATGGGCTCTATGTCTGAGCAAATATTAAAAAATCCAACACCATTTATGAGGTCTTTAGATGCTGCAGTAAAAACTGATTATAATAGAACTAGGGAAACATTTAGTCCTAGTGGAGATTTTTTCAATAAAGGTATTGATAAGTTAATAGGTAAACATAGGAATGAAATTTTAGAACATTATAGGGTTTATGGAGAATTAGTTACTGATAATTTACCTGCTAAAGCAAGGACTTCTGCAGATGAATTTTGGAATCTTTTTTATAAAGAAAAGGAACATGAAGGCATGTTGGTACAAGCCAATACAATGGAAGAGCAAATACAAAGAGCTGAATGGAGACTGTCTGAATTAGAAAAAAATCCAAATATTGACCCTGTTTCAATTGAAATGCAAAAAGAAAATATTCAAATAAAAAGAGCATCTTTAGAGCATGTATTAAATAGAATGACTATTGATCCTCTTGAATATAAAAAAGATATGCAGACATATAAAGCTAAAGAAGGTGCAAATAATCTTGTTAAAGCTGCCTATAAAGATATAGTTATTCGTGATGCTAAAACAGGGGTTGTAAAGACAACTATTAGACCTGGCAATGAATATATATTGCAAAAAGGAGAAGTAGCTGTTAGGAATCCTGTTATATTAAAAGCTATTGTAGAGCATGAACTGTTAGATGGTATTGCTTTTGCTAATAGTACTTTAGGATACTATTCTCATGTAAAACAAGCTGATATGGAAGGTTTTAGAAACATAGTTGCTGATACAAAAAAAGAAGTTAAAGCTTCTATGTCTAAGATAATGAAGCAAAAAGGTTATAGAGATTGGAGTACACATCAAGCAGAAGCACAAATTGCTATTGAAAAAGGTCTTGGTAAGATTAAGACTTTAGCTACAGAAAATGCATTAACTGATGCTGGTATTAGCCTTCAAACTAAAATGACATTCTTAGGTGAGATGCCTATGGGTAGAGAAAGTTATGGATTAGATTTTTTAATGTCTATGTTAGTTCCAGATTATTCTGGAAATCCGAATCAAAAGTATTTCTCTCCTAAAACTGGAGGTTTTATGCCTGTTGTAAGAGCTCCAAATAAATCAGTAATAAATGCTGTATTTCAAGCAATGGATACATATCAAGTTCATACTAATCATAAAGAATTTGTACAAAATTTTGCACGTACACATAGAGGATTTTATGATGCTTTAGTTGCAGGTAGGGGCTTTAATGATGGACTTAGAAGACTGCAAGAAAGCACATATGAAGGAGCTTTATTAAAAAGCACAATAGATAAAGCTATGCATAATCCATACATGACAAGAGCAGAATTTAAAACAATACAAGAAACAATGGATATGACACCTGAATTAAGATCTGATTATGCGGAAATGTTTAGACAAATGATACAAGAGGGGGCTTTAGCAGATCCTCAAACAGTATTTAATATAAGAAGACAAATGATTGAAGATCCTAATTTAGGTAAAGATGTTTATAACTCTATGTTTCAGTTATCTAGAGGTCAAATATTATTTGATGGATTAAATTCACGTCAAGTTGGAATTCATCAAGGTGAAGGACAGCTTTTAGGTGAGGTTTTAATGACTAGAAGAGATATATTTAATAGAAATTTAATTGGGAAAAAGACAGTTAAGCCTACTGCAGAAATAAAAGATATGTTAGATACTGTTGTAGGAAGAAGAAATGAAATAATTGAAGGGAAGTGTGATTAATGGCTTGCAAAAAATCATCAAAACTTTGGAAAGAAACTGATAAAGTTTATAAGAAATGGGCAAATTCTAAAACTTTAGAACGTTGGGGCTTTACTAATGACAAACAAGTTTTTAAAGATTTGTTTGAAGCAAGTACAGGAAAAGTATTTCTTGCTGGAGAAAATATAACTCCAAAGGATATGAAGAAATTCTCTTTAGCGATTGACGTATTGCAAACAGATTTAAAGTCTCCAGGAATACTTAGTAATAAAATTATAAGAAATCTTTATGTTGGCTCTGCAGTATCAATGAGAAATCCTATTACAAAAGATTTTTATAATACTCTAACTAATGCTAATGAATTTAGAAATAGTAATAATAGTGCTATGACATCATCTTATAACAATCTCATTAAATCCTTAAAAGAAGCTATAGTAGATTTTGAAGGTAAAGAAAGTTCTCTTCTTTCTATTGAAAAAGGTTTAGGCAGGGAAGGTAAATTTAGTGCTAAAAAGGTATTTAAAGAGTTAAATGAAAAAGAAAGAGCTATTACTGTTAAAATAAAAAATGAAGAGCCTGGAGGGGTAGCTAATGAGTGGGGTGTTTTAAGGAAATTCTTAGAAAATGAGGGGTCTGTATTTGAAGATTTTATCATGCGTGTTGAAGAAGGTGGTTCAGAAGGGTTAAAATTAAAATATAGAGATAATTTAGGGGAACGTAAATCTTATATTAATAAAATCAATAATGCTGCAAGCAGTTGGTCTGAAATACAGGTAAAAGCTAAAAAGAATTTAATACAATCTATTAATAATTTAACTGAAATAATAGAATATAAATATGGAGAACAAAGTAGAACTTCAGAATTCCTTATTAATGAATATAAAGATGTTGCTAAGAAATTAGATGAAAGTGAAGGCAACTATGTACCTCATTATGTTTTAAATATTTTAGGGCAATCAATAGAAATAGGTGAAAAGATGTCTAAGTCTACTTCAGATAGGCAGAGAGATAATATCTTACAAGAGTATGTAACCGCAACTAAAGATATTAATGCAAATTTATTACAAAGACTTAGAGATAAATCTGATAAACCTGATCAATTCTTCTCAAGGAATCCAATGTTATATGCAAAAAAATATATGGAGCAGGTAATACAGTTTAACCATACTTCATATGTAGATCTTGCTTATATAAAAGGTTTAAAGAAATTAACTGAAACTGCCTTAAAAGGAGAAGGAACTAAAGAAGGGGAGGCAGCAAAAGTATATCAGAAAATATTTAATGATTTATATAATGCTGAAATGAATAAAGATTCACGTATTGACACTGGTAGTCAAGCTAGTAATATTACAAGGTTATTAACATCTTTACAATTTATATCTAAATTAGGATTTTCAACTAGAGGTGCCTTGCGTAATGGTACTCAAAGACTTTTAAATTTTGCTCAATTTGGCCCTGTATTACAAAGAGCTGCTTCTAAGGCATTTAAAACAGATGATATGTATAGGCAATCTATGGAATCAGAAATGGATAGACATGGATTTAAATTTCAAGATATATCTAAAGTTACTGATGGTGCTGTAACATCTGCAGATTTATTGGCTCATGGCATTGATCTTGATAAAGGTATTTTATCATTTAGAGATAGAGAAACTATTATAGAAAAAATGACTCATGTAGGTATAAAAAGTGCTGAAATATCATCTAAAATGACTCAGTATTTTGAAAATAAAAATAGACAAAGTACTTTTAGGGTTGCTTTCCATAAAAGAGTAGATCAGTTAAAGAAGACAGATAAATATTCTAATTATTTTGAAGATTCTGATATTAAAGAACGTATGCATAGAAATGCAGGTAATTTTGCATCTAAAATGGTTTCTCTTTTACATTTTGAATATTCACCGCATGGTAAAGCTAAAGTATTTAGAACAAAAACAGGAGCTGTATTAGGTCAGTTTCAACATTATGCAATGTCTTTTGCTAATCTTCAAACTCAAATGGTTAAAGACTATATGAGGGCATTTAAAGCAGGTGATTATGCGGGTGAAGAATTAGGCAGAATTGTTAGATTGATGTCAATATATGCTATGGCTGAAGCAGTTAGTGGTTATGCAAATATTGATTTTACAACATATATCAACAATGATACTTTAGGCAGAATGAAAGAATTAGTTACATTCTTAGGTGCTGATGAAGAAGAAAGTAAAAAAGCTTTTTATGGAAAAGGTGCTGTAGGTGCAGTAGGGCTTGTTCCTATATCTGATCTTGTAGAAATTCACAATTTAGGAGCAGCTGCTGGTTATTGGAATATGCTTGCGGATGAAGAAAGTACAGCTGGATGGTTAATGGGTCTTCGTGAATACAAGTCAATAGATAATTCAGAATTTGCAAAAGAAACTGCAGGTATGCTTAGTATTGAAATGGATAGACTTGTAAATAATACTTTACCAGCAAGAAATTATAATAATCCTGTCTGGTCTATGATGAGAGCTGAATTAGGATTATACCCAGGAACAACTGCTTTTGGAATTGATACAAGAGCTATGCGTAAGAAATTTGTTCCAAATAAAACGTCTGAGCCAGGTATTGATTATTCTAATACCCCCTATCAAGGCTTAACCAAGAAGCGGAGAGATAAAGCAATAGAATCCCTCAGCTTCTTTCGTAAGTGATTAATTAATCTTTTTCTTTATTTGAGATAGATTTAATTAATATTTCATATATAGAACTTAATTTACCTATAACAAAGGATAAGTCTTCTATCAATCTTTGAATAGTTAAAGGAGATATTTCAGTTTTCCCTTTTCGTTTTTGAAGAACATTTAACCTTTTATCTATAGCTTGTATTTTATTATATGTTTCATTGTCTAAGGGCATTACCTTTCCTCCACCATAGAACATATAAATTTATTCTCTAACCAGTCTTCAAATCTAAGTATGATTAACGTTTCTCCTCTATCTTGTTTACATACTACAGCATCTACATGTTCTGTTGGTTGCAAGAATGTAGCGAGTTTTTTTCTACATTTAGCCTGAATTTTAATTTCAGGTTCTTTTCCTATTACTAGATCTACTTCTTCATGCATACCTAACGAGGCACCATTGCTGCCCCATGCTCTCTTTGCTGTCAATCCAGACTGGACTGCTTTATTTACTATTTCTCTCTCAAATCGATTTCCTTTTTGTTTGCTTGGGCTTGGCACGTGGGAACTCCTTTCTTAGGTTATTGGTGTATTTTTTCATTGCTTTATCTGCTTCTTTAAATATCTTCTCAGCTCTACTGGGGGCTTTAGGCTTTATTACTACCGATGAAGTTTTACTTTCTAATTCAAAAATACGCTTTCTTAGCTTATCATTTACTTCGGTAAGTTCTTCTATCTTTTCTAATGCTATTTCAAATTGATAAGTTGCTTCATTCTCCACCCATTCACCCATTATATTAACCCCATTCTTGATCTAACTTGCTTTAATTGGATGGATATATCACTAACAGATAGTTCAATTTCATTTAATCTATTGCTAAGCTTTACAAGTTCTTCACCTATAAAATCAACATCAGCTTTCTTATGCTCTTCAGGATAAGGTGTTTTAACTTTTATTGGATTATCATCAATCTTTTTATTCATCTCTATATCAGAGAATATCTTTTTTTCTACATCAGATAACGATTTTACTTTTTTTGCTTTAGCCATTGTTTAGTCCTTTCATTTATTATATCTTCAAGTTTACTTTTATTCTTTTTCCCATGTTCACGTAGAGCACAGGCTTTACATATTCTTATTTCCACATATGGATGCTTAGGAGGAATAGCAAAGTTACCATAGATATATGGACTCTGTTGCCGAGATGGCCCAGAGCACATTTCACAACTGAAATATTCTTTTGGTAACCTTGCATTAATTCCATACATTAGATTATATATACATGACTAGTATTACCTAATCCACCTCAATCCTATGACATGATGTTCCCATCTCATCTTTCACCAGTACACTGCAGTACTACAGTCATCAGGGGTTATCTCCACTTGCCATCTATTTGTTTTTGGAGTCCACTTACGAACATATCGCCAACAAATGATGCTCCCTCTATATAATCTAAATTATTCATATTTCTAAACTATACTCCCATAATCCATTAGATCTATTACCTTTATATCTTTTTTCAATTACATGAGATCCAAATCTTTCTTTACGTAGATTTCTTAATTGAGCAGATACGCTAGCATGAGGATCACCAGTCATTTTATTTATTTCATCTAAAGTATACCAATCTCCATCTTTTATTGCATCATACACTCTTTGTATTTGACCTGATAACCTTGCATAATCATGTTCATGTTCATAATCTGAGCCATCAAATTTAATCATATATTCTACCTCCTTCTTTATCCCATGCTAGTTCCATTTTATAATCATGGGCTACTTTTTCTAATAGTATCTTTGTATAATACCTTTTATCTGTACCCATTTCATCTACAAAGCCTTCAACAAACAAATACTCTATTGCATCTAAGCATTGCTTTTTAGTTACATTGCATTTCATTTTCTTCTCCTCTTTAAAATTGGTAAGTAAGTACGTAATATCTCCTCAAGAACATTGACTTTCTTCTTAAGTTCAACATTCTCAAGGAGAACACGTTTAAACATATCTCTTAATGTTTTTAAGCTACTGCCCGACATAATCCATCTACAATCAATTGATTCTGATTATAGCTAGCTACCGTGGGGTTTTCTTTGTGCCAAAGTATATCTGTACTAGCATTAAGAAGTTGCCATCCAGTATGATAGTCTTCTACATCACCTGCATTATTAAGTGTAGGATTTATAAATCTATCTACTATTTGACCCCATGTTCCAGTAGGTATATCTTGAAGATGATTATGTCTTATAGTACCTAATTGATCTACATCAACATGTAAACTATTAAGTTTCTTTAAAGAATGAATAAACTCTTCTAATCTTATAGATCCTCTAGCCATAGAATTAATATTGGTAGTTACTTGTTCTAAGCTTTCTTCCCAATTTTCACTATTAGGTTCATGTTTGAAACGATATGTATTAAAGAAATTCTTACTCATCATTCCATTAGTACAGACAAGACGATAGAGCATCATTGCAAATCCAAATGATTTACTACCATCATAACTGTTCCAGAATTGCATTCCAAGAGCTACATCATCACCAGCTTTAATTTCTCCTGATATATGATCAGATTTCATTGAATATACAAATGCTTTACCATTAAAGAATGTTTTATCATGACTAAATTCAACATTACTTTCTTGTGCTACTTGTTCAGCAGCATCACGTACTTTATCATTAGATAATAGCATATAGCTTTTACCTACTGTTCCAACTTCTTGCCAGCCTTTATCACCTTTATCCATTTGTACAGAATAAGCAGATGATGTTATACCATTGTAATCTAAAGGTACTTTTCTAATTGGTGCATATGGGTTCATACAGTCTCCTTCATTTTATGTTCTGTAAGTTTTAATGATAATGTTTTGACATCATGCCAAATGTGATATTTTGACCCTTCAGAAGTTTCTTCAAATTCTTCATAATTTTTCAATTCATCATCATGTAAGTAATCTACTATACTACATAATGCTAAATATTCTTCTTGATTTAAGTTCATTGTGAGGTGTCCTTTATTTGTTCTTTGAGTTTATTTATTTCTAGCATTATTTGCTCTATTTGATTTCTGACATCTAATCTGAAAGCATTTATTCCTTCTTTCCAATCAGCATCTTCTGTCATTCTATCATTTAGAGGCATTTTTAGCTTCCTTAATTTCAAGCTTTAATTCAGATAAATTACCTAAATGTTCATTGTCCATAATGATTCTTTTTACATGTGCTTTATCTTTTGCATTAACTTGAATAGGGTAAGAAAGTACTACATCATATGTTTTCATTTGATTTTCTCCCTAAATATTGCTTTATTGCCTTCTTTGTCAGTCTTAATAATCACTTTTTTACCTGTATGTTTACTAAGCCTCTCTTTTTCTATCACTAACCATTCAAAGTTAGTTATGAATGTACCCTTATACCACGTTTCTTCATCAGGTGCTATCCATTTTGTGATTTGTATCATCCTATATTTGCCCCATTTACATTTAATTCTAAGTTCAAACCTTCTTTCTCTCTATTAGCAGTACATACTACCTTTAAAGATTTAATAAGATTATTATCATCTTTATATGGAGTCAGGGATAATACTTTATTGGCATTATAACCAATCCTGAATGATCCTTTAGCTGAAGTAATATCCATACCTTCGTGGAAAGCTTGTTTAGTAATTTCTGATACAGCAAATACTATTACATTATTTTGTATAGCTACTTCCATTAAAGCTTGAGATACTTCTTCTACTTTCATATTGTTATCAGACTTTTGAGATCTAAACAAACCCATGTGATCTACCACAACTATTTCAGGTTTATATGGTAGCATCATAATACGTTTATTTAATTCATGAGCATAACAACTATTGTAATCTATGGTAAGCCAATCAAAATTCTGAGAAATACCATTAGCATATTGTGTATAATGCTCTTTTAATTCCTCTTCATTCCAACCTTTTTCCATCATTACAAACCTCATCCACATTTGACGTGGAGACATTTCCATTTCTATAAAGTATGTTGGTCTCTTAAGCCTTTGTACCCAGCTCTGAAGTAACATAGTTTTCATAGATTTAGGAGGAGCTTGCAATATTACAACTTCACCTGGATATATAGGAAAATTTTGATCATATAATTTACCTATATTTACAGGATTATGATCTCTTGTAAGGAATTCAACTAATTCTTTTTCCATAGATTTAGCATCCATCATATGTTGAGATTTCTTTGCTTTATATAGTCTACATGTAGATTGACAATGATTATCCATATGAATATCAGTACATCCATAATTATAACCATTACCATTATGGCCTTCATAGCAATCAGTTACTATTTTATCCATTTCAGATTTAATAAAAGGACTATTTGGAATATCTACTCTTTGTCTCCAATCTTCCATTACTAATCTAACTACATGTTCAGGATATCTCCATCTGAAGAAACCTGCTATACGTAAAGCTATCTGATGTCTAGAACCTTGACCAGTACCAGCTAACATTTTTTGTATACATGGATACCAGACAGGATCTGGATTTCTACCAAGTGTTACAGCTTCAAATGTTTTATCACTAGCAACAGACTTTCTTTTAAGAACATCAAATACAGGTTCACATTCTAATGTAGTCCATTTGTATGTATGCCTTATTGTTTTAGCAATATCTTGTATTTCAGCTATTGGCTTATGTAATTCAGAGTGTTCTAAAGGTATTTTATAAAGTTTAGATTTACTATTTAAAGTATTTACTACTCTTATAATTCTTGTCTTATCAGACACTGATACATCTGCATATTCATATATGCCTTTAGCTTGTAATTCATCTTTAACTTTTAAATGTAAATCTGGTGCAGGTTTCCATCTAAAAGCAGATCCAGGTATTCCAATATGAAAGCCAGTTCCAGAGAAATAAACTTGATATGGTATACATAAATCATCTAACAATATAGTTAAACCTATTGCTTTTTGCCTTGCTTTTTCAGGGTTTTCTCCATCAACATCTAGCAAGAATTCATCAGGCATATATAACACACCATCATATGATGAAAGAGTACCTTTTTCTTTAACATAATCAATAACATGATTATCATAATCCCATAAGGACATGAAGGTATCTTGTGCCATGCCTACCCATTTTTCTACTTCAGAAACATCACCAAAATGATGCCTATTTGCTAATCCAGCTGCAAATTCTTTAATCATTTCTACTCCTTATCTTTACCTAAGAATCTATTTGATCTAGCAACTAATATTTTTTCAGCTTCACTGAGATCACTATCCATGTATTCAACCCACATCTTTAATATTTCAGTTGCAAGTTCTAATCTTTCAAGTGCTTTAAATAATTGGTTGCTTATTCTTGTAGTATCATTACTCATGAGATAAAAAAAGGGCTATAAATTAATATAACCCTTTTATTCATTAAATAAGAATTAGAATGGAACATCATTAGTAGCTTCTGTGGTAGTAGTATCCATAGTATTAGCAACTGTATTAGTTATCATTCTAGCATGATTCTTTTCAGCACTTGCTTTCAATTTACTTACTTGATCACCTGTCCAAGAAATATGTTCACCTTCTTGTTCAACTGGAGCTACAGTATCAAATATACGCATATATTCTTTACCAGTTTTTTGCTCTTTATAGAAGAAAACATTAATTCTTTTACCAACAAGACTAGAAGGATCATCATCATACTGAATAACAGGTTTTGTTCCTGTAGGATCTTTTAATACTCCTAATATACCCGCATTAGCATAACGAAATAAATTAGCAATTTTAAATTCCTCACCAGTTTCTTTATTAGTAATTTCAAATATACGAACATTCATATTTTCAGAATATTCTCCAAAATACAAATCTATATATTTTTTATCAACACCAGCTTGAGATGTCCACGTTCCATCTTCAGCTTTACTGATAGTAACTTCATGCCAACCAGCATCAAATTTACCACTTTGAGATGATACTTGCATTGTTTTAACTGCCATTTTACGCTCCTTTATTATTTAATGTTTTAACATGTTGTTGTGTCAATCCTTTTGCAGGATGTGATACAGAATTACCATCATCATCATATTGGGATATTCCAACCATAGCTGAAAGTCCATATCGTCTTCCATATGTAATTGTAGAGCCAATACTTTGAGCTGTAGCTTTTTCTACAGGCATTTTAAGCTTAGATTTAATCCATTGACCTGATTCATGTAATATCATTGTAGTTACATAAAATTCTCCAGGTTTACCATCATTGCCTTGAATAACTGATAGTCCATATTTAGTAAGATATGGTAATGATGCTTCAATTACTGTATGAAGATCAGCATAACCTGAATTAAAGAAAGGATTAGTAGATTTTTTCTCTGCACCTTTCATTTCTGATTGTGCTTTAGATAATGCTTGAGCAAGCTTATCAATGCTATCTGATTTCCATATTTCATTATTACTGATAGGTATTTGGGGGTCAGTAGTCCCTAATGGAGTAGTCTCTTCCATTGTATTCTCCTTATATTAAGGGTTATTTTTTTGAATTACGTAATTGCTTACGCTTGATGAGTTCAAGCATTCTACTTTTAACTACTTGAATTTTCTTGTAAGATCTAGATTCATTTAAATATCGAAGATATAATTCTAAATATGATTTTATCACAGTATCCTCTATTAACGACTCTTTATCCACTGGTAAATGTAAAGTGATTTGCATCACAATATCAATATATATTTCGTATAAGGGCAAGAAATCAATCCTGCCCTCATACCCTTCAGATCATAGATTAGATTAGAGTAAGCGTGACTCTTTTATCTGTTCTATTTTCTTTGCTATGGATAGCACCTCCTCGAAGGAGTAGTTAAGATCGCTAAACTTTAGTATCTCTTCATTGAAATCTATAGCAACAGAAGCTTTAGTTCTAAAAGCAAGAACATTATCATCATTTATATCTTCTACTATTAGTAACTTTTCTGACATATTATGCTCCTTATGTTATTGTTGTTGGTGGTATATAATCATCTGATGATGAATTATTCCAATTTCCACCTTTACCTTGCATTTCTGCATCATTATCACGCCAAGCTAAAGCAGCTTTTACTGATGCTTCTTTTGGACCACCCCAATCACCAACATTAGCTATACCTTCAAAATGACTTTCACCTGTACTAGGATTTTTCATTTCCAGATATAAGCCTTTGTATTCTGATACCTCTCTATTCCATCTAGACAGATCTCTTGAAAGTTCAGGTATTTCAACATTCAATAATCTATATTCACCTCCATTAAGGAAATCAACATCAACTACATCATATTTTAAAGTTTCTAATACTCTATTTATTCCATAATGATTTAGAATATTAGTTCTGAATGTAGTGTTACGATGTTTGAATATATCATCAATTGGAATCATATCCCAATTTATATTTTCTGTACCTTCACCTACTTTAGCCATCCAAGAGTTTCTAGAATGTTTAGTATCACCACCAGCAGCTTTATATCTTGCAAGTGCGTCTCTATTGTTCTTATTTGCAACATAATTACGTTTACGTTGAGTTTTATCTTGATTCTGTGCAACCTTATAGGCTTTATTAGCATCTTTACTAGGTTTATTTAATAATTTACCTGTATTAAGATCTATTTTCATGCCTTTCCAGGGAGTACATTCAGTTTTATCTGCAAATTTAACAAAATAAGCAGATCTACACCATCTTACTTTCCAGGGATGATTTTTTGAATTAACACCTTGACGCATTAATTGTTTAAAACAATTTCCCCAAGAGTAATATCTTGTATCCCAATCATTTCCTTTAACTGTTAAGATATTATTTTTAATAGTTGCTACAGGAACTCCACTTAATGTAGTCCCATAATCATAACTGTGATGTACTTGATGAAAATCAACAGTATTTTTAGATCGTTTTGTTGCTATATATAGACTATACCTATCTCCAATAGCACCTCTGAAGAATACAGATTCTCTTAATTTACCATGATTTAAAAGCCATTCAACCTTACGATTTCCAATATAAGTATTCTTATATTCATTTACAATATCATTTTTAGTCTGCGACATATCCAGCCCTCCTTGTTATGTGGTCAAATTCTCTTACAATTCTAACTACATATTTTCCAGGTGGAATATCTATAGGATTATGTTCTTCATGTCTTAATGTAACTACTTCACCAGTTACTTCAAATGCATTAGGAACATCTTTTCCAGCTATACCACTCCAGCCCATTTGCAGATCAACACCAGCATTATCAGTTAATTCTTTTAAACTAATCTGATGTTTATGTCCAGTAGCTTCACCAAATGCCAATATAGCAGATGTATTTGTACCACCTGCATAAAATGCATTTCCATCATTATGTTTACTTCTTGATGTATGTTGTTCGTATGTCTTATCATCAACTTTATACATAACAACATCACCTTGTTGGTATTTTACATAACTCATTTTTTCTCCTTTTTTGTTTGTGAGAGTTCTCTATCCATTTCTAACATTTTATTATCCATTCCTTCTCTTTCGAGAATTTCTTCCTTACGACATTGCATCCAAAAATCATAATCTACCCAATTGTTATATAATTCTGGATGATGCATCATATCTCTTTCTAACATTTTCTTTACTTTTCCCATTACTATCCTTTCTCTTTACAATGATGGATCATAAAAAAGCCTTTACAATCAAGACAAAATCCTTGATGATCATGAATTGTGCTATCTTTTGATTCTTGGAATGTTATTTGCTCTTCTGTTTCTATCAATTTAGCAGCTATATATACACAACAATCCAATATTTCTTCTAAAGCTTCAATTGTAAAATTCCTTCCATCATTTTCCACATTTTCATGACCATATTTTTTTTGACCTAATTCTAATCTTGCTTCAATTAATTTTAGAATCCTATTATTCACTTTCTCCCTCCTTATATTTCACAAAATCAGCATGTTCCATGCATTCAGCACATATATCAGAATCATTCCAAGATATTGAATTACAGCATTCACTAACTAACATTGTTTCTCCTTATGTTGTTACCATTTGTATGTATATTTGCTTTTTTTCTTCCTCTTTTTTTCATAGTCTTTATTGTATTGACTTTTACAAGGCTTACAACATGAACTAGTTTTATAAAATGATTCTTTAGGAGAGTCTTTTTTGCAAATAGTACAAGTTTTCATAATTAACCTTCTTTATCAATAGCATTAGCTATTTCAAACAATCCTCTTGCTATTTTATCTAAAGCATCTACAACATTTGCATCTTCCATATTTCTATCTTGGACATTAGGGGATATAAATACATCTCTGAATGCTTCTGCTAACCCTATGTCTAGTTTCTTTTCTTCATTCATTTATTTCTCCTTTTTTAACTGTTGATAATCTCCAAGTCCATTTACATTCACCTCTAAGTTTGAAATTACTAGATGTTTCTTTTGCCCACCTATTTATAATTGCTTCAATTGCTTCAATTTCTGTTACTTGTATTATTGTTCCAAAATCAAGCTTATTCCACATAAAGCAATCTGTTACTAGAGTTGTTATATATCTCATTATATCTCCTATATTAATGTAAATGGTAGTAATAACCATAATTTTGCAGCTATTAATCCAAAACATCCACCAAGAAATGTAGCTAAAGCATCTTTGGGATCTGCACCACCATAAATAGCGTGATCATAAGCTTCTTTACCTATAGAGACTGTTATTAGTATTATCCAACTGTTAGTGATTGTCATCACACATGCACCACCTACAAAATGAAGGAATTTATCTACTCCAAATTGTAGCATGAAATCATTTAGTTTACTCATTTATTTCTCCTTATTATTGTGTGTAAGCTGTACCTTTTCTAGTAGTAATATTATCTAAATATTTCTTAGCAGCAATAAAACGTTCTACACCTACTGTTTCTTTACTTTCTTCATACATTTTAGTTACATTTTTATCTAACCATCCAACCAATACTTTTATTTCACTAGTTCTTAATAAGTCAAGTAAAGGAAAAAGTTCAAACTCTACATTATTATAATACTCTGTAGACTCTATTAAACCTGCTTCTACCATTTCTTCAATTGTTTGATTCCATGATCTTTCCATTTAATCTTCCTTTCTTATTATTATATTATGCTCCATACCCATTTGTACAGTTTCAAGAATAAGATTATCATTTAATTTCCAATCAACTGTTTTCCATATATGATCAGGAATATTTACCATAAAGCGACCATCTGCATTTTTAGTTGATGTATTTCTTAAAAATACTTTATGTCTATGTAATTCAGTAACAGATTCTTCTTTCATTATTTCTCCTTTGTTTGTTGATAAATTTTTGGGCTATCCCTGTACGTATATTTGATTTAACAGGTCTTTAATATTTAAAGGGAGTAATTCTACTAGCAATTAAATATGTCCGTTCTACAGCCCTTGGTAACCAATTTTCCCCCCATTTTCTCCCATTTTACTACCCATTTTAAATCTTAAGGGGAGCAACCTCGAAGAAACTCCCCTTATCCGACTAGATGACAAAATCGCCTCTTATCACCCAATTTAATTAGACAGAGAAAATTATATGGTCTAGGCTTTTTGCCTG
>TARA_R110002020_G_scaffold467655_1_pt1 | contig 30511 bp, 45 predicted proteins | sample TARA_R110002020 | Tara Oceans TARA_R110002020 (sample SAMEA4396489) | marine metagenome | biome: Westerlies Biome; feature: [MES] marine water layer (ENVO:01000295) within the mesopelagic zone...; material: water (ENVO:00002006), including particulate matter (ENVO:01000060) such...
AGTAAGCGCCAGTGTAACTAATCGTGAACTTGAAAAGTACGGTGAAGTAATATGAATAAATTAAAGGCTATTTGGCATACTTTAAAGTTTATGTGGATTGGTAGGTTTGGAGGTAAGATTGATGGGGGTTATTATTATTTACTTAAGCCTATACGAGTTAATAAAAATGCAGGTATTGAACTTAATAACCTAACTATACACAAACTCCATGGTGGCGCGGTATTTATAATTGAACCGTGCAATACAAATGAATTCGTTGTTTCTGATATGGAAATAACAGGTAAGGGCGGGGCGTTTAAAGCATGAAAATAACAATAACAAGCGATAACGAATATTCAGAGCGTGATTTTGATTACGCATTCGGAAAAGCTAAGCGATTTTTTAATTCTGAGCAAATGGCGAAGGTTTACATACATAAATCCGGTAACGTAGCTATCACACTAAAGCGCGTTAATGATGAAATCCAAGCGACGATAAAGAGTACTGGCAATGAATAGACGAGTAAGAGATAGTAAGCAACGTAAAAAGAAAATAATTAACGGCAAGTGTGGCGGTTTTGGCAGATCCACTACTGGATATCGAGATACTGGCTCAAGCGTTTTGTTGGGTGTTGTTTGTGCTTTTGTGGTGTTTTTGGTAGTGGGATTGTCGTTAATGAGTTGACAATAAAAAGAAAGGAGCCTAATATCTAGTTATTGATTTGGCTCCTTATCTAAATCAGTTTTCATTGTTTACTTTCATTGTTTAAAGATGCTTTGCCCGGTAACTTAATTGTGACCGGGCTTTTTTTTAGTGTAACTCCCAAGATTTTTCAATATCGCGTAATTCTTTCTCATGACGATATTGATCAACCCCTTTAAATGCTTTGGCGTAAGGTGATTTTGATTCATCTGTGCTTACGCTAAGGTCGTTATCTTCACTGCGTTTTTTGTCGTTATCGATGTTTGATTGCATTACTTCGCTATTAGGTTGCATCTTTGCTCTCCTGTTTATCTAAATCACAAACTAAAGTTCCGTTATATTCAGTAAGGTATAAGCGGACGTTAAGCGGTAAATCTATTTTTCCACGTAATGCTGAGTTTTTAACGCGAAGCCCTGGCGGTTTATCACGAAGAGCTACCGGTTTAATGCAAAATATTCTATCACTGGCCGCTAACACTTCAGTATCACTAAAGTCTGGTAATATCTTTCTTAGTAATTCCATGGCGCCAGTGCTCATAGTTACATCATAAGCGCCAGCTCCGTTAACTGTAGCGCGTATAAAGGGCTTGCGCATAGGCTTACTTATCTTGTTGAACTCTAAACCGTCTAAGTAGCTCATTACCAGCCCACCGAAAGAAGAAGGGAATCAATCGCGCCAGCTAATAACCATAAGCCAGCTATTAAAATCATTATTAATGTGTGTTTAGTTGTTTGTTTCATTGTTTGCACTCCTTTTTGTGCGCGTTGGCTACTAGCTCTGCAACTATATCAATTTTGGTTCTTACTAAAGCGTTATCACCTTTTCGCTTTGCTGATAACTCGCTTAACTGCTTACTAGTTAAGTTATTTACTTTTACGTTTATAGACATTCTTTATTCTCGTTTGGTTAAGTTGAGTTAATACTATTACATAAGCGGAATTAAAGCAACCTTAAAATTAACCGTAAAAAAACACAATAAAGGTTTGCTTTATCGAATTAACCTGTTAATATTACGTTCATCAAACAACAACGAGTAACGCAAATGACTTGCCACGTATCAAATCAAACTGCCGAGCACTGTAACGATGTCGCACCACAATGCCCTGAATGCGGCGAGGATATGACGCAGGATGATTTTAACGAGCATAGTTTTGTATGTGACGCGTTGTTCTGCGAAGGTTCTTTAAACACAATGAGAGATGAATAATGATTGATCCAAACAAGCCGGGTGATAAAAGCGGCGCAACAATTCACGAACAAGCGCAAATATTTCTATTACATGATCTACTGCGTGAAATATCTGAAAACAAATTAAACAATGCAAGCCAGATTCAAGGCCTGATTAACAATAAACTTGAAGATTTAGAGGGGTAGGTAATGAGTGAAGAAACCATAATCATTACTGTAAAAGGTGTTAAGCACTATTTTAACGGTAATGAGTTGATCAGCCCAGCAAGAGAGGCTATGTGTTTTTTAGAGGCTTTAGCGCTTGAAGAGGAGTTATTTTAATGGAAAAGTCAGATTCAATTAAATGCTTAGCTATGGCTATGAGTAAAGCCCAAGGCGAGATGGGCGGTGCTCATAAAGGGGCAGAAAATCCTTTTTTTAACAGCAAGTACGCTGATTTAAAGTCTGTTGTAAAGGCAGTTAAGGAGCCTTTTGCAAATAATGGCCTTAGCTATGTTCAGTTTCCGGTTGAGGAAAATAACCGTATAGGCGTTGAAACTATACTTATGCACGAGTCAGGCGAATGGTTGAGTAACTCATTTACTGTAGCGTTAAAGAAGCAGGACGCTCAAGGTGCTGGATCAGCCATTACATATTGCCGCCGTTATGGGTTACAGGCTATTGCTGGGATACCCTCAGATGACGATGACGGGAACGCAGCTAGTAAGGGTGGTGATAATAATCAGGGTAAGGTCATGCCAACCGATCTAGATATGACCTGGGTTAATGCCGGAAAGATTGATGTTGCAAACCTAAATCAGCTAGAGGATCCTGTTTATAGGGCTAAAATTGAGTTATTTATCAAGGAGGGTTACTAATGAATTTACGAACACTAACAGAGCAGCAAGAGGCTATTTTATCTCAAGTTGAAAGCGGTGATTTTACACTTGATCAGGTAAGTGATCATTTAGATTTACTTGACGAAGAGCGCCACCAAAAGATTGAGAACTATTTACACGTTATCAATAGACTGTACAGCGAAGAGTGCACGGTCACCGCTGAGATAGATAGGCTTCAAGACATTAGGCAAACTAAAGAAAAAGCCTTATCTAATATTAAAAACTGGCTTTTATTAAGCATGAAAGACGGCGAAAAGCACGAATTCGACTTATTCAAAGTTAGCCGTGTTAAAGGGCGAGAAAAGGTAAATATTATCAGTGATAAAAAAGTACCGATGAAGTATCAGGTTAATAAACCTGAGTCATGGAGTGTAGATAAACGCGAAGTATTAAAAGATTTAAAGGCTGGCATTGAAATAGACGGTGCTGAAATTATAACGGGCGATAGCTCACTAAGAATTAAATAATCAACAAACTAAGAAGGTAATAACATGGCTAAGCAATATTTAGAATACGAACCATCAACAGGTAATATATACGATAAATCAGGAGCCATTGTTTCTACATTTATGGGTTTTGATCCTGTTGAAGTGGAACAGGAAAATAAAACTACATCGATTGACGATATGATTAAACTTAAAAACTCAGGCTTTACTGCTGAAGAAGTTATAGCGATTAAAAAAGCTAATTTATAATTTAACTAAAAGGTAATAAGAAAATGGCTCAATTTGTAAAGAAAGAAAATTTAACTATCTCAATCGGTGAATACGAGAAGGACGGCCAAACCAAAAAGCAATGGCGCACTATTGGCGAGATAATTTCAATGATTGGTGATGATGGTAAACCTTATCAATTCTTTAAATTATGGGGTGCTGGCGGCGTTGTGGAGGGTAAGGTTTTTGAGCAGGATAATAACAACCAAGGCCAAAACAATAACCAGCAGCAAAACGGCATTCAGCAGCAATACCAGCAGAATCAGCAACAGCCACAGCAAGGCGGTTATCAAGCACCACAGCAACAACCACAATATCAACAACGATAAACCAACCTAGCGCTCTTAACGGGGCGCTATAACTAAATAAGGAATGATTATGGCTTGTGATATTTGCGGCAATAAAAACGATTCGTTAGAAACGTTAACAGAGATGTATAAAACAAAATCTATACAGCAGATATGCCCTGCTTGCAATGCAGAGCTTAAGAAAAAGCTTTGGCAAATAAGGGAGATGCAGCGAAAAATGCTGTGTCATTTAATGAAGCGCTTCATGAGATTTAAGCGAAGATTTGTATTCAAATAAGGGGTATAAGTAATGAACAGTAGAGAGAGAAGAAAGTTAGCGGCTGCTGTACACAATACAGAGCGTGAAGCTCAAAAAGCTTTAGAGCTAGATAGAAAGCTAAATCCCGAAAAATACAAACGAAAAATAAGAAAGCGCACTAGCAGGAAGGCACAGGCTTTTATAGCTGCTACTATGATGCTTTCGCCAAACGCGTTTGATGATCGCCTTTTAAGGGGTAAAAAATGAAAAACATAATATTTTCAATACTGATATTTGCATGGATTGTTTTGGCTTATCACGTTTTTGTGTGCTCGATAGCTTCGTTTGCTGCTTGGGAATTATCATACTTTAACTTTAGTGAATGGCCGCCCGGTTGGCGTTTTTTGTATTCGCTTGGTTTTTTAGTTTCTTTAGTTGTTGCTGGTGCAGTTGTTAATGATTTCCTTGAAAGGGTTAAACAATGAGTGAAGACCTATATCTTTTATACACACTAACAACCTTATTAATTTTTTCACCTGTTATAATGCGGGTAATAGATTTTGTATTTGGGAGTAAAAATGCTTAAACAACAATTAACTGATTTAGTGATCATACCGACGATAAAAGAAATACCACACGGTTATTCAGAAGAAGCCGTACTCGCTGCTCAAATGATTATCGCCCATGAATCTAGCGGTGGTGAATACATAAAGCAATTAGGTGGCCCAGCTTTAGGTGTTACTCAAATGGAGCCAGATACACATGATGACGTGTGGAAGCATGGTGATAGTATTTGGGATAACGCGGTAACACTGGGTATTATTAACGAAAATAAATATAGCTCAAGGGCTCACCCAAACGCTAAACGTTTAATTTATGATATGCGTTATTGTATTTTCATGTTGCGCCAAAAGTTATTTATGGCTCCCAGCGCTTTACCAAGCGACCCCAGTGAAATGGCGGCATACTTAAAGCTAAATTGGAACGGTGGTGGTAAGGCAACTGCAACAAAATATCATTGGGATTGGCAACACTGGGATTAAGTTATGGATTTTAAATCGGTAGGTAAAAAGATTTCGGAATATGCACCATTGCTAGGTTCAGTTGTTGGCGGCCCTGCTGGTGGCGCTTTAGGCTCTTTGGTTGCTTCAGCTTTCGGTGTTGAGAATAACCCTGTCGCAATAATGGCGGCTGTAAATAACGATCCTGAAGCAGCGGTTAAGCTGCGAGAAATTGAATTAAACAATAAATCAGAGCTTGAACGAATCGAATTAGAAAAGGCACTGGCCCACATAGATAACATGAAAGATGCAAGAAAGAGTCACAAGCATAACCATATGCCTGCTGTTATTTGCTGCTTACTTACTTTATTTGTTGGCCTTGGTGCTTACGGGTTATTTACGATCAACATTCCACCTGAAAATAAAGAGATAGCTTATTTGTTGTTTGGTACGCTACTAGCTAAATGGGGTGATTCAATAGCTTATTGGGTAGGAACAACAAGAAGTAGTCAAGAAAAAACAGCCATATTCACTAAACGTTAATTAAATGTTAAAATAACGTTTTATTAATTACGAGTAAACGAAATGGCGTTCAATATTGGCGAGTTACCAAAAAAGAAAAAGAAAACGAATGTAACCAAAACACCAGCTAAGAAGAAAAAAACACAAGTGGCCAAAAAGCCTAAAAAGAAAAAAACACAAGTGGCCAAAAAGCCTAAAAAGAAAAAAACACAAGTGGCCAAAAAGCCTAAAAAGAAAAAAACGCGAGCAGCATAATGGATATAGAGTTAATAAAATCATTACTAACCTATGCAATTACAGTTGTATTTTTTATTATGATCTTTAATCGAGATTATAGGCGTGTTGGGTTGGTTGTGTTTTTATCGACTCTTTACCCTATACTTGCCGTTGATCCGCTAGTTAACCCAACAGATCAGGAAGCTATATCGCGCCTAGGTGTAGCTATTAAGCTGGATGGTATAACTGCATTTACTTTAGTTTTTGTATTTGCTACTGGTGACGATAAGCAATCATCATTAGCGATAAAGCAAGGCGCTTTATTAGTTTTTGCGACACTTCTACACACTGTGGTATCATTAGGTTTATTAACTTCAGCAGATGAAACTTATATTGTTTATATGCTTTATGCTGAAATCATTGCGTTTATTTGCGCGCTACAACTATGGACGGCTAGGGATGGAATTATTCAATCACTTGGAAGTGTTCGGAGATATTTACATCGGGTTCTTACTGTTCGTAGCGGTTTTGGTGAAAGTAATTCAACACAAAGCAAGGTTAAGGGTTAAGTATGAAAAGCGAGACGGTAAAACATTTCTCGGATGGAGCCGCAACACTAACAGGTAGTTTAGGACTAACAACAGGTCTTCTTAAATTTCTTGATCATCACGCGGCTGGTATCGGTGCTTTATGTACGATAATAACCTTAATTGTTTATATTACATTCCAGATTCTTTCGCATAGAAAGTTAAGCAAGGCAGATGAAAACAAGAAAGATATTCAAAAGATACTTGATGAATTAAAAGAAATGAAGTCAGGTAAATAATTTACGTATAAGAGTATGTAATGTCAGACTATATAGTTAAATTTGGTGGAAATGCGACACTAGACGCAGGAAGATACACGACACCACAAACAGGCTCATTTGCCGCGTTGGGTGTTGCAAACTACTACAATAGTATAAATGATGCTTTAGCTGCTACAACACCGCCAATTTCAGGTGATAGAATAATAATTAGTGATTTACATGTTTTTAATCCGGGCGGAAATGTCACTATTACAAATTTAATACCTAACCCTTTTTTTGTTATCAGTGTTGATGATAGCAATATTGATCAATCAAGAGCTAACGGTAACTTTTCAAAAGAGGGTGCCAATAATTTATCGCTATCTCAAGGTGGCTTTTACTCTGGATTATACCTTGACATAGGTAACGATCTGAATTTAGGTGCAAATGCTACATTAATATTTCAAGATGGGATTATTGCTATAGACTCCGCAGGGGATGAAATACTTGATCTTAGTGGTGATGGGGTAACCGCTTGCCTTGTTAATACAGAATTAAAGCTGGACTCCACAACGCCTATAATAAAAGTCGGTGGCGGTAGTGAGGTCACTTTTGTCAACTGTACTACCAGCACTAATACGGGCGGTGTTACGCGCCTATTTTCAGGTGGTTTTGCTACTGGGGGAGGTTCTGTTAATATTTTGGATAGTGATTTATCTGTAGTGACAGGTACTCTATTTGAAGACGTGGGTGGTAATGCTATAAGCGATGATTTAATAAATATAAATGGCGATCATTGTAAGATAGCGACAGGTGTTGCATTCACTAACGAAACCTTTAAATCTTACAATCAGCGCGCGCTATTTACACGCTGTTCAGATACGCCAAGCGCAACACCATACCAATACCATTTACACGCTTTCGGTGGTGATGTTGATGATGACACCACCGTATTTCGTGACCAAGACGAGCAATGGGCGGGAACAGCTACACGAACATCATTTAAAGTTGTGACTAATTCGGATGCTAGTTTAGGTACGCCGCTATGGTTTGAACCAACAAAAAACTATGCTGATTTATCAAGTAGTTCAACTATTCGATTTTTTATTACAAGCGACACCGCTTTAACCGATAAAGATATTTACATTGATGCGGGTTATTCTACAAGCGGAAGTGAGAACGAAAGCTCGTTTAAAACAACCGCACCCGCTACGGTTGGCGGAACGATAGATTTAATGGCGACAGGTACAACGTTAACCACTGACGGCACAAGTACATGGACGGGAGGCAAAACGTTTAAGTATCAAATCGACCTAGTGACAACTTCGGGTGCTGATGCTGATTATAATTACCGAATAAATATCACCAAGCCGAGCGCAACACTTTATGTTGCAACAAGTCCTCTAGGTGTATAATGACTTTCCTAACGCGCGGAAGATACACGCCAACAAGTGACAGGCTTTACAGGGGCTTTTATAATGGCGTTGTTAGTGCTCCGCCCGTAGGTGTGGTGTCAAACTTTTATTATTTAAACTTATTAGCGAGTTAAACAAATGCAAAAAAATGTAGCAAGTCAAAAAATGATAGTATTCGCTTTTAATAAGACGAATAACAACCCTTTAACAGGTGATGCAGCCAATATCACAGCTAACATCAGTAAAGATTATGCGGCGAGTGTATCAACTAACGATGTTAATCCAACTGAAACGGAAGATGGTTATTACGCGTTCGACTTAACGCAGGCTGAAACTAACGCTGATGTTATTCAAGTATTGCCAAGCTCTACTACAGCAGATATTCAAGTCATTGCTATACCGGGTATTGTGTTCACCACGCCGGAAACTTTTGCTGATTTATCTATTACTGCTGGCAATACTAGTGCTGATATCGTTTCTATCTCAGGCGGTACACTAGCGGCTGATAATTTAGAGTTGCAATACGATGGCACAGGATTAACAGGTGGATCATTTCCTGCGACTCAAAAGCAAGCAAGCTCCATTACTAGTGGTGCAGGTGGCATATCAACTGTAGCCGCTGGGGCGGTCGTAACGATAGGTGATGAAAACGGCACTTCTTATACTGATACATTTGAATTAGATAGTGTTTATCACGAAATAACCCCGATAGCTGGTGATATTGATTTATATTATCAGTTTGATACAGGCTCAAACGGCGTTGCTACCAGTGTTATTTGGGATGGTATACCACGCGCTAACAATGACACGATGAATGTTTTTCAGTGGAATTGGACTGCATCAGCATGGGAGCAAATAGACATTATTGAAGGTGAGAATAACAGTAATGATGATAGTTATGCGTTTAAGATGTCCAACGCAGCCACAGGTGCTGGGGTTGATGAGGGGTTGGTCAGGGTTAGATTTCAATCAGACAATATTATAAATTTTGATACAGATCGCATTTGGGTTGAGTATACATCAGTTGCAGAATCTGGTTTTATTATACATTCCGGTATAGCTCAAGCAGGTGGTAATAACACAATAACGTTAGATGTTACAGCAGCAGCACAAGATGATTCGTATGTTAATTCAAGAGTTATTACAGTTTTTGGTACAGGTTCAGAGCAAGAAAACATTATCACGGATTACAACGGGACGACTAAAGTCGCTACTGTCAAGAATGCTTGGATAGTAAATCCGGATGCAACAACCGGATTTAACGTTACGGCGGGTCAGGTGCACACTTCTACACAATCAGGGGGTTACGATAACAACACCGTTTATATAGATTTAGTTAACGGAGCAACAGGCACTCAAATAGGCGTTAACGGAACTATTGACAATCCATTAAGCAGCCTACCAAATGCCAGAACTGTGGCCGATGACTCAAGAGTCAATTCTAATAGGTTCGAATTTGTTAGATCGACATCAGGCGTTACCCTAGACCAGGATTATACTAGTTGGCTATTTAGAGGCAGGAACCCTGCTATTATGGATTTAGGCGGGTTCGATGTATCATTATCGTCATTTGTTGAAGTTGTTGTTGGCGGTATATGTACAAACAACACTGCTGTAGCGGTCTATATTACATGTGGAATTATTGACTTAGATTGCGGTAATTCAAACTTTATCGATTGTGGGTTAGTTACCGAATTGAAAATGTCAGAATCCGGTGCGGCATATACGTCACAAGGCATGTTCAACAATAGGACTGACGCACTACCGGCAGCAGTACCAACAATCACATTTAATGGTGACGGCATAAGCGCCATAAGATTTGAAGGTAGTAATCATTCAGGTTCTTACGTTATTAAAGGGATGACCTCAGTTGATATACTGGAGCTTTACGGCGATTGTAGAATAACATTAGATTCAACATGTAACGGCGGTACGTTCATTCACGGCGGCGATGTTAAAATAATCGATAACTCAACTACTAGCCCAACATTTACCGATGGTGTAATTAAAGACACTAACGATAAGGTTAGCTTACTACCAAACACTACTGTATTCGAGGCTAGAACGTTGCTAAGTGCTGAATACTCAACTGCGGCAAATCTTGCAACAGTTGATGGTAATGTAGACGCAATACTAGTTGATACTGGAACATATATACCGGCACAAATTACAGCATTAAATGATATTAGTGTTGCTCAAATATTCTCAGGTGGTGATGCTGACGGGTACACGTTAGAAGAGGCCTTGAAATTACTACTATCTGCTAGTGCTGGTGTATTAGCTGGGGCTGCTACAAACTCAATAACTATTGAAGCGGTAGACGGTAGTAAAACACGTCTTACAGCCACAGTTGACGTTGACGGTAATAGAAGCGTAGTAGTCAAGGACGCAACAGGCTAATGTTTCCTACTCGTTATTTTAACCCTAGATACTGGGCTAGTCGATACTGGCCCAAGGTTGGAGGGGAGCCACCAGAAACACCAACTAACCCTAGGAATATATTAAAGGTTGGTGACAAAAACAATGTTATAGCGGTTAGTAAAACCAATACCACTATTTCAGTGGGCAGTAAAAATAACACAATTAAGGTGAGATGATTATGCGAGTAAACAAGCGAGGCGAAAGAGCACGCAAAAGCAAGAAGAACAGTAAAAATCCGATGAAGAAAAAGGCTATTAAATCAATGGTAAATTAACCTTTTCTCATTACGAATATACAGCCTCTTAACCGAGGCTTTTTTGTGGTAGAATATAATCAAATAAGGCATTAATAAGGCATCTATGGCTAACTCCATACCAACAAAAACCACACTAAAGAAAGGTGATAACTTACCAGCAAGAGGGAAGGGTAAAAAGTCATTAATGCTTGAAGCTATCAGATCTGTTTGCGGCAATGAAGAAGAGTTCTTAAAGAAAGTTGTTACCGTGGGTTTAGGTGATATTGAAAACGATGCAGCCCCAAACCCCGCTTTAATTACCTTGGTGCTAAATAGAATAGAGCCACCGCTAAAAGCTATTTCGCCAATGGTTAAATTTGAGTTGGACCCAAACGGCAAGCCACATGAGAGCGCATTACAAATATTAACAGCTATATCAAAAGGTGAATTAGCTGCTGATGTTGGAAATATGCTTATTACCTCTATTACTTCGATGTTAAAAATACAAGAGGTGACAGATTTAGAGGATAGAATAAAAGCTATTGAGGCGGCAAGTGCGGAGGATTAACCGCGTTGAAAAGCTAGAAGCTTTGTATAAATTCTCTAGTGGCTCGTTCGAGTCTACTGTAATAGGGTTTGTTTGTCCTGAATCAAAAGAGCTTACATCTACTTACCACCTAGTTAATAAGGCTTGGACACCGACAATAAAAAAGCCTAATGCGTTCTTTGCTGAAATATTAAAGCCTATGTTTTTAAGGCCTAAACGCTTTATTATACTTATTGGTGGAAGAGGTTCAGGAAAGACGGTTGCGAAAGGCGGCCATGGTTTAATAGGTATGCATGATTTAGGTCGAAACCTTATGTGTATACGTGAATTCCAATCATCAATATCAGATAGTGTTCATGCAGTGCTTAGTTCAGAAGTAACAAGGTTGGAGTTTGATAATTCAGATATAACCGAGCGCACGGTAAAGTTTACGCACAACAATTCAATGGCTAGGTTTATGGGGTTAAGTAGGAATCCCGAATCCGTTAAATCGGCTTTCGGCTTTCTTGATTGGTGGGTAGAAGAGGCGCAATTTTTAAGTGATAAATCATTAAGAACATTAACGCCAACAGCGCGTAAAAAACCAAAGAAAGGGCTGCCCGGCAAGCTGGTGGATGTTGAGTCTGATGAAGTTAATATGGACAAGGTTCAAATGGTGTTCTGTGCAAACCCTGCATCAAGCGAGGACCCATTTAGTCAACGGTTTATCGTTCCATTTTCGACTGAGTTGGAAAAAGATGGAGTGTATGAAGATGATATACACTTAATCATAAAAATGAATTGGTCAGATAATCCGTGGTTTTCTGATTCAGGACTAGAAGACGAGAGGCAATTCGATTTGAAAAACTTACCAAGAAGCACATACGACTGGGTTTGGGAGGGCGGGTTTAATGATGATATTGAAAATGGATTAATTAAGCCTGAGTGGTTTGATTCATGTATCGATGCGCATGAAAAATTATCAATGAAGCCTTTTGGTATTAAAAAAGTTACACATGACCCATCAGATGTTGGCAACGACCCCAAAGCAACCCTGATAAGATCGGCCAATATAATCAATGATGTTATACAGCGCTCTGACTTAGATGTTAATGATGGTTCTGATTGGGCGTTAGGTTTGGCTATTAATGAGAACGCCGATCAATACGAGTGGGACACTGGTGGAATGGGAGTTACCTTGAAGCGCGATGTTAATGCGGCTTTAGGTGGTAAAAGAATATCTGTTCATCAATTTAACGGAGCCTCAAGTGTTGATCATCCTGATTCTATATATGAATCATCCGGCGCTGGTAATATGGTACAACAAAAAACATGGAAAGAGGTTTGTAAAAATCTTAGAGCGCAATGCTATTTAAAACTAAGGGATAGAATTTACAGAACTCATAAAGCGGTATCCGAGGGCGTAATGACGGACCCGGAGCAATTAATATCTTTTAGTTCAACTTGTGAAAGCCTAAAAACATTAAGGGCTGAACTATGTAGAATGCCAATAAAACCCAATTCATCAGGATTGTTTGAACTTTACACTAAAAAAGAAATGAGAGAAAAATTTAAAGTTCGCTCGCCTAACTGCGCTGACGCTCTAATGATGTCTGAGCGAGTTCATGGTATTATTAACGAAACAGCTAGAACACACCGACCAGCACCCCGCAAAGCAATGGGAAGAAGATAGATGGCACTTACACACGAACAAATTAAAAAGATGCACGATAAGGCATATAATAACGGTTATGACACGCGATTAAAGGCGGCAGATGACTCGTTATTTGCTTGGGTTACCCAATGGGATGATACTTACCTTGCCGAGTCTGATTTAGGATATAGAGGCGAGTTTAATATTCTGCGCAAAGCAATGCGCCAGATAATTACCGATTTAATATCTAATCCTATTAGCGTTGATTTTGATCCCGTTGATGAAACCGACGATAGCGCCGCTGATATTATGGACGGTATGTATCGCGCTGATATGCGAAACAATACTTCTCAAGAGGCTAAGAAGAACGCTAATCAAGAGGTCGTTGTTTGTGGTGTCGCTGCTTGGGAGCTACGCAACGAATGGAAAACAAACCGCGCTGGTGATGAGCGTCAAGTTATTAAGCGTTACCCATTATACGAAGCAAATAATAATGTTATGTGGGATCCAAACGCTAAGCTTTTAGATAAGTCAGATGCTACTTACGTTTCGTGTTTAGTTTCATATTCAGAGGATGGTTACAAAGCATTACAAGAAGAGCTTGGTAGTGATGCGCCTGCTTCACCTTTTGCCGCGCCAGAAATTAGCTATGTATTTCCGTGGATATCTGAAGATAAAAAAGTACATGTATCAAGGTTCTTTCATCGTGAAAAGAAAAAGGTTAAGTATTTAACGTTTGTTGATATGTTCGGCACTGAGCAAACGATTAAAGAAAGCGACTTTAAAGAGTATGAAGATAAATTTGTTGACGAGGGGTTTAACCTTGAAGGTGAGAAAGAAGTTACTCGCTATGTTGTTACTCGCTACATTGTAAGCGGTGGCGGCATACTTGAAACAAAAGTAATACCTGGTGAACATATACCAGTTATTCCTCAGTATGGTGAGCGTCAATTCGTAGAGGGTGAAGAGCATTACGAGGGTATTGTACGATTATCTAAAGACCCACAAAGATTACGCAACTTTCAAATGTCATACTTGGCCGATATTGTTAGCCGTTCACCACGTGAAAAACCTATCTTTACCCAAGAGCAAATTCAAGGCTATGAGGATATGTACGAGGTTAGTGGTCCTGATAATAACTATCCGTACATGAAGCAAAATGCAACTGATGCACAGGGTAACCCGTTACCGGTAGGCCCAGTCGGTTACATTAAAGCGCCAGAAGTACCACCAGCACTATCTCAGTCTATGATGGAAACCAGAATAGCCGTTGATGATGTTGCTGGGGCTGGGTTGCCTGCTGACATTACTGATGTTGATATTTCAGGCAAGGCATTAAACGCGCTTAATAAGCGTTTAGATATGCAATCTTACACGTATCAAGACAACCACAAATTTGCTATGCGCCGTGATGGTGAAGTATACGCATCAATGGCGCGCGATGTTCATGATACCGAGCAAGAGATTACTGTTGTTAAAATAGACGGCTCTGCATCAAAAGAAACTATCAATAAATCAACGATTGAATATGATGAAGTTGAAGGTGTTATCAATAACGTTCTTAACGATGTTAGTAATATGATGTTTGAAGTTTACGCTGATATAGGCCCTGCTTTTGAATCAGTTAAGGCGCAGAATAAAGAGGAAATCAAAGAGCTGTTAAACGGTTTAACCCCAGGCACACCACAGCACACGATATTACTCAACGAATATCTAACAATGACTGATGGCATGGCGTTTAAAGATTTACGCGAGTATGGTCGCAAAGAGTTGATCATGATGGGTGTTAAAGAGACAGAAACACCAGAAGAAGAGGAGATGTTAGCTCGAGCACAGCAAGAGCAGGCCAACCAAACAAACCCTGAAGACACCTTGATGCAAATTGAGTTACTGAAGCAGCAAACGCTAATGTTAGCACAGCAGAATAAGGCGCAAGAGTTACAGCTTAAGCTTGGTCAAATTCAGCTTGACGCACAAGGTAGACAACAAAAGCTACAGTCTGATTTATCTGTAAGCGCTGCCAATATAGAGCAAGAGCAACAGAAGATTGATAATAAGGCCTTTGATGACGCACAGAAGAACGCTATAAAATTAACTGAGGTTGAAGTTGGTGCGGACCTAGAATTAAATAAACAGGTTAACGATAACATGAGGGCTAACAATGCCACTATATAAATTCAAATGTAAAGAATGCGACACAGAGCAAGAGCGCATAGCTAAGCTAGGTCAAACTAGCGTAACGTGTGATTGCGGTAGTAAAGCGGTTAAATCATTCAGTGCTAACGCTGCTAGCTTTAAAGTTAATGGTGTTGGTGCTTATAACTCTGGTGTGATGAAAGCTAAATAAGTAACTAAGAGGTTTGACACGCCTCTTTTATTTTACCATGTTACTAAAACTAATTTTACAAAGAAGGGTTTGTTATGGTTCCATGCAGAGGTGTAATGGTTGTTTTGTTTTTTATTTTGGTTTGTGTTTTAGATATTGTGCAAACGTTTTTTGGTTTTGAACGAAACGAGCCTGCATTTAATTTGATTATGGCGTTTATTATGGCGTGGTGTGTTGATGAATAAACTACCTAAAGAACTAGAAGAAGATTTCAAAAAGATATTTGGAGATAAGAAATGAAAAGTAAATTCTGTTGGTTGCCCACTAATGTTTATTCATCCAAATATATGCGTGATGGCTTTAAGTGGTTTTCTTATGTTTACGTTGGTGACGATGGTAAGTGTTACTCGAAGCATCAAACCAAAATAAGATTGAGGTTCAACCATAAAGGGCGTGTTGTTTTTGCTACACATAACGCTGAGTTTGGTAATGAATTTCAAAGAATGGCTAACAACCAATTGGTGGTTAACTTGGTATTTCAATATAACGGAAACCCGTTAATGCCAGGCTTGTTTGGAGAGTATTTATTATGAGAAAATATAAAAGCAGTGACCTAACACATAAACGCGCCGAAGTATTAAAAGAAGCTAAAGCTAACGGTGTAATCATTCAGGAGTGCAATACTAACGGCGATGTAAGGCAGGAGTATGTATTGGTAACCAAGGGTAACTATATTGATATTGAAACTTACAATGAATTAATAGGGGTAGGGTGATTTATGAAAGAGTGCAGTAATAATATTCAAAGAATAGCTATAAACCTGACGAAAGAAGAGTTTAAGGGTTATTGCAAGGCTATGTCGCTACATTGGCTATTCAAGTCAATAGATAATCCTAAAGCAAATATCAACACAGGTAAGCGTGTTAAGTTTTGGGATTGCGCTTATGAGCGGTTTAAGTACAACTGCAATTATAATTAGACCTGTAAACGCTTACCTTTTTAGCGCCTTAACTGGCGTTTTTTATTACCTAAAACTTAGTGATTTACACCACAAATAAATAGCCAATTTAACCAAGTTGTATTTCTCACCAATAATTAGTTATAATAACCATACACCTATAGCGTTGGTGAATTAACGCTAATTATCGTTACACTACGAGGAAATAAAGTGGCAGAACTATTATCTCTGAAAGAGTTGAAAGCTCAAAACGCGGAAGCGGCAGCATTGAAAGGTGAAGAAGTTGAAGGTCAACAGGAAGTTACCCAAGACGAATACATCGAAGATAAGCCAAAAGCTAAAGCGGTTGCTAGTGAATCTATTGAAGGCGAGGAAGCCGGAGAAGATAACGAAACAATAGAAAGCTGGATGCAAACCGAAGAAGCAGAGACTTCGGATGATGATCAAACAAGTGGTTTCGTACCTGATGCTAAAGCAGCTAATAGACGCAAAAAAGCAAAAGCGTTAAAGAGCTTAGTTAAAGAACAGGATACAGAACTAGAAACATTGCGAAAACAGGTTGAGGCTTTATCTTCACCACAACAACCACAGGCACCAATGGCAGACACCACGCCACAGTTACCTGATGATTTGTATGATGACGAAGCTATGCGTAAATATCATAATGATATGATTGCATTTAACAAGAACGGTTTTAATCAATATAAAGTTGATAACGAGCGTCAAGTTCAAGAGCAGCAAGCGCAAGCGCAACAGCAAGCAATGGAAAAAAACTTAGGTGATCATTACGAGAGAGCGCAAAAGCTAATTGATGACGGTAAAATAACTACCGAGTCATACCAGAGCGCAGATAAAAACGTTAGGTTAGCGTTAAATGGCGTATCAAATGGTAATGGCGATAACTTAGCTAATCAGCTTATCTCAGCACTTAATAATTTGGGGCAAGATAGTGAAAAGGTGATGTATCAGCTAGGTGTTAACCCAGCGAAATTACAAAAACTTCAAAACTTACTTTCTAATGATCCTGCTGGGTTGTCAGCGATGGCTTACCTCGGTGGTTTACAGAAAGAGATATCAACCCCTACAAAACGTAGAAGTCAAGCACCTACCCCAGCTAGTAAAGTTGAAGGCGAGGGCGGCGAGGGCGGTCAGTTTGGTACGCTGCAAAAGCAGTACAATAAACTAACTGAGCCGCAAGAGCGCATTAGCTTTAAGCGAAAGGCTAAGAAAGCAGGTGTTGACGTTCGTAATTGGTAATTCAATAAGGTAATAATATTATGAGTACACAGGCAGGTAAAATAGCAGAAGTAATGTTTGAGAGTGTTTTAGACACTTACGAAGATCAAACAATGCTCGTTGACAAAACACAAGTTTTTACACCTGAATCTGGCACTATGCAGAATGCGGGCAATGTGATTTGGCGACCAAAAGAACAACACGCCCCGATTATTGATGGTTGGGATTTAACAGGCCAAGAGCAAAGCATTATCGAAGAAACCTACCCGGCTTTCTTGGGTACGCCTAAAAATGATTTTGTAAAACAGCGTATCGATGATTTACGTGATATGGAGTTCTGGTCGCGCCGTGGTGCTGTAGCTGGTCGTCAACAAGCAACAGAGCTAAACAAAAGCATTGCTAACTTAGTTAATGTAAACGGTTCAATGTATTACGAATCAAATGCTACATCAGGCTTTGACTTTATTTCTGAAGGTCAAGCGTTAATGAATGAGCGCCAAGGTTTACATACTGAACGTTGTTACATTTTAAATGATCGCTCAACCAAGAAGTACGCTGAAGATTTAGCAGGCCGTCAAACCATCAAAGGCCGCCCGGCTGATGCATGGTCTAAAGGTCAAATTGGTTCTAATGTTGCTGAGTTTGATATTTATACTGGCTCATTCTTACCAACTGTTGCCGCTAGTACTGGCTCAACCACTACCACAGCAACTTACAGTGGTAAGCCTGAAGGTGGTTCAGTAGATAGTACATCTTTCGTTGTTACAAACGTTGATTACCGTACAGCTACCATTGCGGTAACTGCATCGGCTGGTTTTGCTGTTGGTGACAAGGTTACTTTCACTACTGCTAACGATGTTAACGCTGTTGGTCTTGCTGATAAAACTGATACAGGTCAGTTAATGACTTTTACCATTACAGCAATCCCTAATGGTACATCAGTTACTATTTTCCCTAAGCCTATCGCTGCTGACGATGCCGGTTTAAGTGTTACAGAAAAGGCTTATGCCAATGTTGACACTCAAATCGTATCAGGTGCAACAATGGTTGCGGTTAATACCACTGGTGGTCGAGCTAACTTATTCTATGATAATGATGCGATTGAAGTTGTTGGTGGTAATGTACCAATGAATTTGATGTCAGAGTTTGACGGAATGAAAGTTATTTCTGAAACAATGAGTAACGGTTTAAATATGTACATGGTTTATGATGCGAACTTAGATGGCTTAAATCTTCGTTATCGTTTATTTACCTGGTACGGATTAACCGCTAAAGACCCTTCTCGAATGGGTGTGTCAGTATCTATCTAGTAGGCTGATGTAAAATGAAATAAGAGGGGGCTTTTGCCTCCTTTTTTATTTGTGGTAAAATAAAGTAAAAGAGGGTTTGTTATGTCATGCTTATTGTATAGATTGATTGATGGTGAAGTGGTTAGTGAAAGAGTTAAGGGTGAGGACGTAGGCTCATTATTAACTCAAGGGTATTCATCAAGTATTGAACAGTTAAAGGTCAGAGATGCCGCTGATACAAATGATTCCGGTAAGCTATCTGATGCTGAAGTTAAGCAGGCGGCAATGAAAGCCGGCTTAAAAATTGGTAGAAAATCAATTAAAACCCTTAAAAATGAGTTGGGACTATGAGCTTAACAAAAGTCGAGCATGTTTTACGTGCTTACAGTGTTATTAGAATATCAGGTTTAACATCATCTCCGAACCCAAGTGAAATCGAGCTTGGGTTAAGTGAGCTTGAAGATATGATGGCAGAATTTAAAACTAGAAATATTTGTTCTAGTTACTTCTTTGAAGACGAGCCTGATCCAAATACTAATTCAGAAATAGATCCTGTATACAATAACGCTACGCAAAAATGTCTAGCGGTTAGGTTAGCACCTTATTTCGGCAAAGAGGCATTACCTTCAATTCAAAAGCAAGCGACTCAGGCGCTATCTAATTGGTCGGCACGTAGCGGCAAGACTAACATGATTAAACCATCTAACCGCCAACCTAGAGGCTCAGGCAATACGTTTAGATTTCCTACTTGGGTTAGGTTTTATCGCTTTGAAGATGGCGCGCCTATTTCATGTGATACGTTTAATTTAAAAATTGATGAGATAAACTTTTTCTCTGTTGATTTTAATGGGTACTTACTTGATGGTGCAACAATATTAAGTTTCACACTAGATGTCTCAAGCGGTATAGAGGTGATTAGTAGTTCTGAGTCTGGGGGTTTTGTTAATTTAGAGTGTAAAGGTTTGAAGGCTGGATACAACCCGGTCACAATCACGATCGCCACTTCCACAGGCCGCGTTAACCCTGAAAAAGTTAACTTCAATATCAACGAGGTGTGATTGATGGAAATACCACTAGTAAAAGGTGATACCTACGACTCGACAGTAGACTACAGGGATAGCTTACCTGTTAATATGTACGCTGTAATGAGAGCCATCAAAGGTACTCAGGGATATATGAATCAATTCTATGGATTAACTAAGTTTGTTGATGGTGTAGGTGTTGATCGCGGTGGTGTACTGGTATCAAGAACAGGATTAGAGGGTCATTATCGTGTTAGTGGTACGTCATTTATCAAGGTTAACACTAATGGAACCACCACTGTTTTAGGTGCGGTAACAGGTAGTGATCAATGCTCTTTTGCATACTCATTTGATAATATCGCTATAGTCGGTAACGGTCGCCTTTATTACTATAATCCTACTAATGGCTTTAGAGAGATAACCGATCCAATTATCGGTAACCCTATTGATATAGTTTGGGCTGATGGTGTGTTTATACTTACCGATGGAGAAGGTGTTTTTCATTCTGATGTAGCTGACGAAAACCTATATCGTGCTTTAGATTTCTCGGATGCCACCTTTAGGCCTGATCCATCGTTAGGGTTAGGTATCAATGAAGATAATGAATTACTCGTTTTTGGTAAGTTCACCATTGAACCATTTAGAAATATAGGCGCACAAGATTTTATCTTTCGCTCTATAACATCTAAATATTTAAAGTTAGGCTGTGTTGGTACTCAGGCACGAAAAGAAATGAACGGCTTTTGGTATGTTGTTGGCAGAAGAAAAGAAACGGCAGTGGGTTTTCATCAAATAAAATCAGGTGGCGAGAAAAAGCTAAGCTCACGTGAAATTGATAAAGTTCTGGCTGAATACGATGACGAACAACTGGCAACTGTAACTATTGACGCATTCACAAAAGAAAACGTCAAAATGATTTTGATACACCTGCCTGATAAGACGATATTATTTAATGAAACGATAGCTGAAAATCACGGTTCAGATAACGCATTTACCATATTGAAATCAGACACTATTGGCGACCGTACATATAGAGCTAGAAACTTTATTTTTGATGGTGACACTAACGAATGGATAGGCGGTGACAAATTAAATAGCAATATAGGCTATTTGGATGAGACTAAAGCGACTCATTACGATGAAATAGCTGAATGGCTGTTGTATACGCCTATAGTTTCAGGGTTGGAAACCGCATCTATTGATGAGTTAGAGTTGAATACAATAGCGGGATTTTCCCCTGATAATGACGCGACTGTTTTTTATTCCACCTCTGAAACTGGGTTAATATTTAGTCAGGAGTATACACAGCTTTACACAGATAATCACAACTACAACCAAAGATTCATCATAAGGCCAAGGCATTATGTTCGTGATGATGTGGCATTTAAGTTTAGGGGCGCTTCACGTTCTAGGATGAATTTTTCATTACTTAAATTGGTAGCTTCATAATGGCCGCTTTACTGAGTGACTTACCTTCGTTCAGGGCTGATTTATCATGGGTTGATATTCAGAGTAAAACAGGATGGACTGACGATGTAATAATTGATGATTACTTGGGTATTGCCGAGCAAGGCGCGTTTATCGCTGAGTTTGTAGATAGAAATACTTTAGCTATCGAAGTTAATACGGGCAATATCGCGGAAAATAAGATTGCAATAGATGCCAATACCGACCTAATAAACTTTAACTTTAAATATCTTCATGGCTCATCTAGTTACGCGATTGATTACGATGAATTAGTTGGTTATACATCAGGTGATTACAGCACTGAATCAGGTAAGGAGTTTTCAGCAAAAGAAGATATTTTATCACCTGCTGGCGCTTTTGATAGTAACTTATGGTATGAAGTGTCCACAGTTGCTAACTTTGAATTTATCAAGTCAACTCGACAAGAAGTCACCGACAACTTTGTACTGGCGAGTTATGGTGATTTAAGACTCGATGCTAATACACCAATATCAGATATAGCTATTGGTGTTTATCAAACCGTTCAATTTGCTAATAGCGAAATATCCACACCAAAGGGCGTAACTTACAACTTAACTAATGAGTCACTAGCGTTTAGTTTTGAGGGTATATGGTCATCTAACATAATCATCGATTTAACGTTTGATGATATTAACGTTGGTAGGGCACTATTTTTACGTTATTACAACATCACTACAGCAACAGCAGGAACTACTATTTATAGGGCTGGTGTTGGTCGCAATGTTGATGTTGGCGGCTTCTCCATTACTACGCCGTTAGTAATTACAGATAGCGAGGTTGGCGACGAATTCAGGCTAGAAATATCAGGAGATGCAATATTTACAACAGTTGATTTCGAGTTTAATAGTTGGTTTGTTTCACATAGCTCTGAAGCAAAATTTTTATGATATAATATTAAAAAAGTTAAGGTGATGAATTATGGGTTGGTTAAGTAAGATTGCAGGTGTAGCAACGGGTGGTATTGTTGGTGATGATCCGTTTAAATTCCTAAGAACTGGCGCAACAGCGGCGAACAGGCAAGCAAAGACGTTGGCAGAACAACAAGCAGACGAGCAAAGAACGCTAACAACAGAATTAAAAGGGATGTACGACCCTTACATACAGCAAGGAACAGAGGCTTCAAACCTACTTCAGGGCTTTTACCAAGATGGCGGCGCTGACTTTTACCAGCAAGCGCAGCAATCACCCGCATACAGTGCGATGATGGACGCTTCACAGCAAGCTGTTGGTAGAATGCCCGGCACTTACCGCAGCGGTTTTGGTAATAGAATGGCATCAGAGGCATCGCAAGGAGCTCTGCAAAACTTAGTTAACCAGAGGTTGCGTGGACTTGGTGATATGGCCGCTACTGGTTTTGATGCTACTGGTAACTATGTAAATGTTGCCCAAGGTGGATTAACAAACGTAGGCTCAACAAGAACAGCGATTGCTAACGCTGATTTAAGTCGAGCAGCAAACAAGCAACAAATACTAGGCGGGCTAGTCCAAGCTGGTGCCAAGATTGGCACCTCTATGCTTTCCCCTACCGCTGGGTTACCAAAATAAAAGGATAGTTTAAAATGACTTACTCACCGGACTTTTCACCACTAGAAAGAAGCTCATCCCAAATAGGTCGCACATTAAGCGGCTTAGGTGGGTTGATTGGCAATAAGATTCAACAATCACAACAAGAGCAACAACAGGCTCAAATGAATGAGGTTATTAACGCCGCATTACAAGGGGATGCCGCCGCGTTAGAAATGGTTGGCCGTCAAAACCCAGAACTTGGAATGAAAATACAAGATAGGTTAGCAGCACAAGCCAAGGAGGAAGCGGAATTGTTTCAATCTGACCAAGCCAAAATCATGGCTGATGTCATGGAAAGGATAGAGCTTGCACCACCTAACCAACAAGAGGCGCTATTTCAGAAATACCTTAACGATGATCGATTTGATATTGATGAAGATGATCGTAACTACTTTATGAACCCTGACGCAAGAAAGGCGATGATAGGCAAGATTAAAGGCAAAGAGTATGCAGAAAGTTTTTTCGGTGGCGGTGGTGATGCCGACTTGCCTGCTGAGTCTGTTGGATTTAACGATCTTATAAAGGATTTTACTCCTGAGCAGAAAAAACTAGCAAAACAGGTTAAGGCTGGACTTAAAGGGCGTGCTGTAAGTAATGCTGAGTTATCCGCAATACAATCAGGTGAGATAGATAATTATGGAAAATGGAAAGTACAGCAAAAGCAAGCTGAAAAGTTTGCGGAACTATCCGGTTCATCAAGAGCGAAAGCAATAGATGCAGGGATTGATAAGATAGCAAAAATAGATGTTGGCCTATCAAATATTGATGCTGCTATTGATGCTGTTAATGCTGGTGCTGGCACTGGTGCTATAGAAAAAAGATTCCCTTCTTTAAAGGCGGCATCTGTAGCGCTTGATAACATACAAGGAAGGATGGCGCTTGATGTTGTTGGTGCTGTTACCTTTGGTGCACTTTCTGAAGGGGAATTAAATTTAGCCAGAGAAGTGGCGTTACCTACAGGGTTAGAAGGTCCCGAATTAATCGCACACTTACAAGCAAGAAAAGTAGCGCAAGGCAAGTTACGGGATTATTACAATGAGCAAATACAGTTTTTAGACCAAGGCGGAACAGTGGCGGGATTCTTGCGAAGAAAAGAGGAGTCTACCAAACAAAGCGATGATCAAGGCGAAAGGTTATCTGATGCGGATTTACTCAATAAGTATGGTGGTTAATTATGCCTGATTTAATGACAGCCTTAAGAAATGCCGATGCCGCTGGCGATACTGAAGCGGCTAATCGTATAGCAGTAATGATAAAAGAACAGCAAAACACGTTACCGATGACTGTTACCGATAAGCCGCTACAGCAACAGGTTGAGAAATCAGCTTTAGCGCCAAGAATGCGACAACAAAGAACGGTTACACCAGATTTACCATCTGAAGCGGTGGAAACAATGGGGTCGCCTGAGTTGCATGAGTCTGGTATTTTGTTCGGTCAAGAGGGTGGCGCAGCTTTAACGCCTGCATTACTAACCGCTACTGACCCTAATGAAATAGCTGAAATCATATCAAGTAATTATCCTGATATAGCAACACAGTATCAAAAAGCACCTGATGGCAGTGTTTACCCTGTATTAACTAATCGTAAAACTGGTGCAACATCAGTTATTAACCGCCCAGGCTTATCAGCTTTAGATGTTATGCAAGGTGTTGGCTTATTGGCAGCTTACACTCCCGCCGGTAGAGCATCAACTGCACTAAGTTCAGGCTTAAAAGCTGGCGCAACTGGTGCAAGCATAGAAGCAACACAATCAGTAAGTGGCGGCGAATTTGACCCGCTAACACCAGTTTTGGATGTTGCATTTGGTGGTATGGGCCACAAGGCCGTTGAGTTAATTAAAAACGCAAGATCAGCAACAGGGCGAAATGCACCGGTAGCTAAGGGCAGGTTAAAAGAGTTTGTATCTAAAAACTTTAAATCAGCACGTTACACGCCGCCACAAAAAGAGCAAGCGGTTGATGATATCGTTAAAGCTGCAATGAAGGGCGATGAAAGTAAGTTAGCTAGCATTATTGATGTCGATCCTGAGTTCTTAGCAGCTAAAGAATCGCTAGGGTTAACTGAGCAGGGGCTACCTTCGGCGGCATCAAGAAATAGAATATACCAAGAAACCGAGCAAGCACTTAAGAAAATGCCCGGATCACCTTTATCTGATTTGGAATCTAAAGCGGTTATTGAGTTACAGCAAAAGGCTGATGATTTAATTGATCAGTTCGGCGGCACAACTAAGAAAGCTCAATTATCTGAAGATTTAGCCTCATCAGCAACCAAAGCTATTGATGATTTATCTTTAAAAGCTGAAGATGCTTACAAAGGGCTATCTGAAAATATAAACCCTAAAACACCTGTTAACACTCAAAATATTAGTGATGTTATCACCGATGAACTAGAAAACGTAGGCGGTCGGGTTAGCGAATTAACACCACTAGAAAAAACAATGAACAACCTTATTGAAGGTGATGTTACTTACCGCGCTATCGATAGAAGAAGAAAGCAAGTAGGTGAAGCCATGAGTGGTAAAGGTGGTCCATTTAAAGATGCCGGTAAAGCTGAGTTATCTAAATGGTATTCACTACTAACTGAGGCACAAGAGGCAGCAGCCCCGCAATTTGCCGATCAATGGACAGCAGCGAAGCAGTTGGTTAGCCAACGAAAGGCGCTTGAAGATAACGCTATAAAATCTTTCGGCAAAGAATTAAACGAAGCATTCATGCCTAAACTTGGCGCGGCGGTTAAGCAGTTATCAAAAGGTGATTATAAAAAATTCGATACGCTTGTTAACTCATTACCACCATCACAAAGAAAACGCGCCGTAACATCAGCCCTGAATGACGCTTTCACACAAGGAAGCAGAAAAGAGCAGCAACTATCTGTAGCAGGTTTTGCTGATTGGTTTAATGCTTTAAATAGAGATAAGCAGCTAAGAGGTCGTATATTTAAAAATATCGAACCAGAGCTTAGAGGAAAGTTAATATCGCTAGGTAAAGTAACTAACGGTATTCGTAACGCACAAGCTACCGCGCCCATTGGTGGTCAAGTGTTGGCTGGTAAAGGTGTTATGGATAAAATAGTTGACGGTATAGGTAGTAAGTTCTTAGCTAAGTTGCCGGGCTTTATCGGTGGTATTGTTGAGTCAGGATTAAAGAAATCTAACACCAAAGCTTTTGATAATGCCATTAGCCTATTGGGTGACCCTGAGTTTGTTAAAAATATTAAATTCTTAGCGGGTAATCAAGCACAAAAGGCAGAGCAAAAAATAATGAGCTCTAATGCTTTTAAAAAATGGATATCTACACTAGCTGAAGATGAAGTAAAGGCAGTTAATACGGTTGGATTTAGAGAGTATCTTTTATCAGATGAAGAGCAGGCCAATACCGAGGCCCCACAAGAAATCACGTATTGATTCGTTTTTACTTCCTGTAATAATAGCTAGTAAGATACAAATTAAACTTAACATAACAAACACCAGTTAAATAAATTCAAGTATAACAAATAAGGTTTTAAAAATGGCGATAATTAACTTTAACTTTCCGTACGTACCAGATCCAGACAAGGGCAAGCCGTTAGCTTTCTGTAAATTATTTGTCGGTATTCCTGATTTAGATCCTGAAATAATAGGCAATCAAAAACAGCTTAACGTAGTGCAAGAGGACGGCACCTTAATACCTGTAACTCAACCGTTAACCTTTAGCGCTGGCGGTGTACCTACTTACAACGGATCAACTGTTCGGCTTGATGTTGATGGCAACTATTCATTTAAAATACTGGATAGTGGAAGTAATCAAAAATACTATGTACATAATGTATTTGAGGGTGAACCGATAACAGTTGATTCACTAATCAACGACCCAGCACAAACCCATAACTTTGCCACAGTAGCAGCATACAAAGCATTTACCACCGCTTTTCCTGTTGATAAGCGGATCTACCTAGCTGATAGAGATGCTTATTTCACGGTTATAGCAGGCACTGGTACAGATAACATGTTTAATATTATTGCTAGTGACCAAGTGTCGCAGAGTATTGCATTAGTAGAAGAGCTACCTAAATCAACGGTAACAGAAGCGGAGGCGATATCGGATTTAAACGCATACGAGGGTAAGCGCTTTTTAATCTCAGACCGTGGCCTTGCTGAATTTGAACTACAAACAGGCCAGACAGCGGACACGTTTAGTATTATAGATGTGGACGCTCCGTTGTTGTCACTTGTTTACATACCTAAGAATAACACCTATTACACATCAGCTTTCGGTGTTAAGGCTTCTACTACAGGAGGCACTGACTATACAGCAGCCTTTCAAGCTTCAATTGATGCGCTACCGAACGGATGTACATGGGTGAATGACGTAGACACCACTATTTGTAAGACTACTGAGATATCTATAACGAGTAAGTCTAACTGCCTGTTCACTGGTGAGGGTCTGATTCAATTAGCAGACGGAAACACAGTGTTAAATAGTAAGGCGATGCTGAACCCTGACAGCTGCCAGAACTGTGATTTTGTTTTACGTTTTGACGGTAATAACCAGAATAACAGTAACGACACAAACGGCACTACTGGGTTGATAGGTTGTATTACGTTGACATCATCCACAGATTGCAACCTACGCAATAGCCGGGCTAAGAATTGCAACAATGTAGCGTTTAATATTAGTGTTGATTGTGTTAACTGCCATATACACCACAACTATTCAAAAGACAGTTTTGGCACCGACTTCAAGCTAGGTAATGGCTGCCGCGATTGCACTATCCATGGCAATACCGGAATAGTAACTCGTAACATTCACGCGGAAGATTATAGCGGTACAGGCACAGATGGAAAACAAGACGGGTTTGTAGCGGCTAGATTCGGTGTTGTCAATGGTAAGATTTACAACAACACTGGCGACAATACAAACGGAACCGGGACGGATTTGGGTGTACTAGGTTTCGCGGCTTGGTACACCGGGTTAGCAGGCACTTTCGAATCTTACGGTAACACTTGGACGGGTGGCGACGATAGTATCCAATGCTACTTGGACGACACTGTAGACTTAGAGTTATTAAGGTTGGAAGATACGTGTTTGAGTGTCCAATCGGGTTCAGGTGGTGTAACAGTGGGCACGGTGGGTGCGAAAGTTGCACACGTAGAATCTCTAATTATGCGTTGTCCGTTGGTTTCTTACAGTACCGGGGTATCTATTGAGTCTAACGGTGGTAATTTCACGATCGGTAGCGCTAACGTGAAACTATCAGGGGTTATAGAGGAAGGCGCTAACGCCCTAGTTACGACAGTTGATAACGTGAACGTCACAGGTTCTATTAAACATAAGGGTACGAGTAACGCGATTATTTTCACAAGTGTTAACAAAGGATCAGTTGTTGGTACCACTATTAAAATGGATAGTATCGCTGGACCCGAAGGTGTCAAATTAGATAATTCGAGCGGTTGTCGTGTTGTAGCCAATGAAATATCAATGAACAATGGTAATTCTGTCGAGGAAACAGGTACGGCGGATAACAATATTGTAACTAATAATATATGTAACACCAACATAGTGACTATAGGTGCAGCAACAATAAACGCTAATAACTTGCAAAACGTAACCTAACCTAAAGCGCTTTACTCTAACCAAGTAAAGCGCTTAACTTAAGTTTCAAAAATATCAATCCCGTATATAGCTTTAACCAGTTTCTTTTTAAGGTTGTATACGGGGGTTTTCATTCCTTTAACATCTTCAATTACACGCTTACCGTTTTCGATATAATCAAAATCAGCCTTATAAAAGCCACATTTACAGCCATTAATTATCAAATCAAACCTTGGTTGTAATTTTAATTCAGATATGGCACCAGCTTTTACCATTAACTTTAGCTGTACGTACCTTCTCGCCTCTTTTTTAGAGTCAAAGGTAATATCATCAACTTTAGTTTTAATTGCCTTGTATTTGTTTCTCATGCTCGCGTATCCAATATAGCGTAGTAAGCGTCATCGGGCGGTATTTCATAACCTAGATTCTCCATATCATTACACATCCTTTCAAATAAAACTGATTGCAACCCGAACTCGTTAGTGAAATTATGCTTAAAATAACTAACATTTAAATCATTCTTTTCATTAATGTCATGATAACTAAACGGTACAGGGATAATAAACCAGTGACCGACATGGATCTTGTTATGCTTTGCACTCCTACCCAGTACATGGTGAAGCTGAAAGCCTTTAGGGTCATCACAGCTATATAGATAATTAACTCCACCATCCGCCCACTCTGCGATATCTTTCATCCATTTTTTTTGCGCTGCATTAGCTGGTTTATTCGCCATTACTCCCCCTTATAAATACTTGTAAACCGTGCTTGTGCCGATGTTCATAGCAACAGCAATATCAATAACTGATTGGCCGCTTTCTTTTCTGTTATGAATCTCATCAACCTTTTTCTTTTTAAGTGGTCGCCTGCCGAATTGTTGCCCTCTGGCTTTAGCCTTAGCTATCCCCTCTTTCTGCCTTATTTTCAGGTTAGCAATTTCAAATTGATTAACAGCACCAAACACAGAAAGCATCAAGTAACCCATTGGATTATCTTTACCGGCAAACTCAAGGTTTTCAGTTTTGAATTTCACACTTACATTTTTATCAACTAGTTCAGATACGATATTGAGCAAGTCTTTTAAGTTTCTTGATAACCTATCCATACTGTGAACGTGCAAAGTGTCACCTTCACGCAAGAACGATAGGCACTCTTTTAACTGCGGCCTTTCTCTATCTTTACCGCTTACCTTTTCCTCATAAACTCTATCTAACTCAATACCGTCCAATTGACGATCAAGGTTTTGATCAATAGAGCTTACGCGCATATAACCTACAATCATGTTTCTTTACTCCTACTTTAATGCTAAGTTTTTATAGCGATTACATGCTTGCGCCAATTCTTGACACTCTTTGATTTTAAATTCAATCTGAGATTCAAGTTCGACAATACGTTTAACGTCATCAATCAATCTTGGTTTTGAGTGTATAAATATATCTTCTGCGTTAGAAATTGGTATAGACCAAACATCTAACGAGTTCCAATACTTACAATGATTACCTTCCACCATTAGGTAACTAAGTGGTTGTACATCTGAATAATAAAAATGTGTCGTACCTTCAGGCGCGTTTTCCACTATCTCTTTTAAATCCATACTCACCTCCACTTTGATAGAGCCGCTTTAGCTCTTTGCAATAACTCATTAAGTATTTCAATTTCGGTACTATCTGTTTTCGTTTTAATATTTAACTCAATTGATTCGATAATCAATTTAAGTTCTGATCCCCAAAAACTATTCATACTCACCTCTACTTAAATAGATTAAATTTCAATACTGCCATCTTCATCGACAATACCTTCGTGATTGCACGTTAAACAAGTCACTTTATCGCCAAAATTAAAGGTATCCTTGTTTTCAGTTAAAACCTCTAAAATATCATTGTCGCACTCTGAACAAGTGGCCTTATTAGTGTTTACTATTTCCATGCTTATATCTCCGTCTACTTATTCGTTGGTTTTTTACTGGGGTTCTCATTGAACCATTCGCAATCATCACCACCCATAGTTATTTCTCCGTCTACTTTAATAATGTTCTTCTAGTTCGCAATCAGGCTTGTTTTCATTAATAACAAAATTACTATGTATATGACCTGTTTTGGTGTGTTGAAAGTGACACTCGTCACTCTCACTACTCATATAAAACTTGATATAGCGTGGGCTAATATGGAAGTACCACCATCTAAGTTTTATAATTACTTTCAATAAAAATAATTGCACTGTATTCATTCCTTTTTATATAAACGTTTAATTGTGTAGGCTTGAGCCTACTTTT
>TARA_R110002020_G_scaffold283158_1_pt1 | contig 30433 bp, 45 predicted proteins | sample TARA_R110002020 | Tara Oceans TARA_R110002020 (sample SAMEA4396489) | marine metagenome | biome: Westerlies Biome; feature: [MES] marine water layer (ENVO:01000295) within the mesopelagic zone...; material: water (ENVO:00002006), including particulate matter (ENVO:01000060) such...
AGAAAGGAAGTTAATAGCTTCCTTTTTTTATATATAAACAAATCGCAAAAAAAATAGTTATATAAATATGGTAATATTAAAAGAACAAGGAACTAGCCAAAGTTTTAAAGTAATTCCAAGAGTAAACCAAGCTGACAGTTTAGTTATAAAAGGAGTTGAAGGATCAACAAGTTATTCAATAACTCCAACTTTTGACAGATACTTTATGGTTATAGCAGGAATATTTACTTTAAAGGAAGGACAACAATATAGTTTTGACGTAAAGAATGGAACAGAAATAGTTTATAAAGGCAGAATATTTTGCACGAATCAGACTATTGCAGATTACACAATTAATAGTGGAACATATACTGAAAGATCTTCAAACAATGACTTTATAATTATATAATGGAAAATAACGTACATATATTAGAATTAGCTACTTATGAAAAACCTGAAATAGTAGAATCTAAAAACAAAGATTGGATAGAATACGGAGCAGCAAATGACTATTACGATTGGTTAATTGCTAGATATAAAAACTCAACTACAAACAATGCTGTTATAAACAATATTGCAAAGTTAATTTATGGGCGAGGTTTGCATGCTTTAGATGCATCTAGACATCCAAACCATTATGCAATGATGAAGTCCATGATCTCGCCAAAAGTATTAAGGGGAATTGCTTTAAATTTCAAAATGCTAGGTGCAGGATATTTTCAAATTCTATATAATAAAAAGCATACAAAGATTGTAAAGGTTGATTACATACCAACTAGATTGATCAGGGCAGGTAAATGTGATGAATATGGAGATATAAAACATTACTATTATTCAGACGATTGGGAGAATATAAAGAAAAACCCACCTAAAAAATTATCTGCTTATGGAACAAGTAAAGATAATATTGAAATTGATTGCGTAAAATTTGATTCTATTGATATGAAATACTATACAGATGTAGATTATCATGGAGGATTACCATATGCAGTTTTGGAGGAAGAAATTGCAGATTACCAAATAAACGATTGTCAAAATGGTTTTAGTGCAACTAAGTTGGTTAACTTTTCAAACGGAGTACCATCAGAGGAAGCTCAAAGAGATATATCAAGACAAATTAAAAGTAAATTAACAGGAGCAAAAGGAGATAAAGTTATAGTTTCTTTTAATGACAATGCAGATAGTAAAGCTACAATAGAAGATATTTCACTAGCTGATGCTCCTGAACATTATCAATACCTTTCTAACGAGTGCCAAGCTAAGATACTAAATTCACATACTGTGATCAGCCCAATGATTGTAGGAATAACAAATGAAAATCATGGCTTTAGTTCTAATGCAGACGAGATAGAAATGGCTACAAAGGTTTTTTATAATCAAAGTATAGTTACATTTCAACAAGCAATAATTGATAGAATAGACGAATATTTAGCTTTTAACGGTTGTGCTTTAGATCTATATTTTAAAAGGTTGAATTTAATGGATTCAATAGAAGAAAAGCAACAGGCAAAAGAAGAAGCACAATTACGTTTATCTAATGAACTAAGAGAGGTTATTAATTCTATTGGAGAAGATGAATCAGATGAATGGATATTAATAGATGAAAGAGATGTTGATCAAAAAAATGAAGATAATTTAGATGCTCAGGTAAAGGAATGGGATCAGGAATTACAAAAACAAGATCAAAGCATTTTATCTAAAATTTTAAAATTTGCAACAGGTTATCAAAGCCCAAATAAAGAAAGCATTCAGGATGTAGAAATAGACAACAAATTTTTTAAAGTTAGATATGTTTATGCAGGAAACAGAAAACCTCAAAGAAAATTTTGCAAGGAGATGATGCGAGCGCAAAAATTATACAGAAAAGAAGATATAGATAGATTAAGTGCTATAAATCCAAACAGCAGTTTTGGTGTTAATGGCGAAGGTCCATACAGTATTTTTGATTTTAAAGGAGGACCAAACTGCAAGCATTTCTTCAAAAGAAGAACGTATATTAGTGCAAAGAAAAAAGATATTATTGCAAGATCTAAAGAAATAACAACTAATAGAGCAAGAAGTTTTGGATATATTGCTCCTATGAATGATACTTTAGCTCAAACTAAACCATTTGACATGCCTGATAATGGATATTTAAATCCACCAAATTAATAAAAAGAAATAATGAGTTACGCATTACTAATAACAACACAAGATATACCAAAATTTACAGCATTAAATGCGAACGTTGATGTTGATAAATTTGTTCAATTTGCTTTAATTGCTCAGGATATCCATATACAAAATTTTACAGGATCAAATTTATTAGAAAAAATATTAGCTGATATTACAGGAGGAACATTAGCAGGTGATTATTTGAATCTAGTGAATAATCATTTAAAAAAAATGTTAATTCATTTTGCTATGGTTGAGTATTTACCTTTTGCTGCTTATACAATAGCTAATAAAGGTGTGTATAAACATGGAACAGAAAATGGAGATACAGTTACAAAAGATGAAGTTGATTTTTTAATTGAGAAAGAAAGACAAATAGCACAACATTATACAGATAGATTTATTGATTATATATGCAATAATTCTAGTTTATTCCCTGAATACAATAATAACACATCTGAGGACATGAATCCTGATGATAATGCATTTACTTGTGGATGGGTTTTATATGATGGAGAAAAGGAAACTATTAAAGGATATGATGCAAGAGATGTAGCAATATGAAAAAAGTTTATAAACCAAAAGAAGTAAATATTAAAAAATTGCAGATTTACTTACAAAAAAAAAGTAAAAAATGAATTTAGCTATTTTTAGTTGGTGTTTAGCATTTTTTGTTATAATATATGCAATAGTAAAAAGTAAGAAATAATGAAACAATTAATCGTAGCACATACATCAGTTTTTATGAAAACAATATTAGTGTTTTTTAGTCCAATTAAACCTATTATTTTATTAGTGGGATTATCTACAATTATAGATACTATTGCAGGAATATGGAGAGCAAAGAAATTAAAAGAAAAGGTATCAAGTAGAAAAGCACGAAAAGGATTAGTGCCTAAATTAGTTAGTTATATTGTAGCAGTATTATTAGTTTACACAACGGACTTTTTTATTATAAACGAATTAGTAAGCAATTTTATAAGTATTGATTATTTAGCTACTAAATTAATAGCACTAGCATTAATATCTGTAGAAGTTAAATCTATAGACGAATCATTTAAAGCTGTCAAGGGTTGCTCTTTTTTACAAAAGATAACAGACGTTATTTTAAAGGCTAGAGATATTCGTAAAAACTTACGTTAATGGCAAATCTAGAATATTTAATAATACATTGTACAGCTACCCCTGAGGGTATGAATATATCTAAAGAATGGATAGAACAAATACACCTTGTAAAAAACGGTTGGTCGCAAGTTGGTTATTCAGAGTTAATACATTTAGATGGAAGAATAGAAACACTAGTAGAATATAATGATGACGATTTTGTTGATAGGTGGGAAGTAACAAATGGTGCTAGAGGCATGAACTATAAAAGCAGGCATATAGTTTACGCAGGCGGAGTAACAGCTAAAAGAGTAAATGGCAAATACAAAGCAAAAGATACTAGAACGGATGCTCAAAAAGAAGCATTAGAAATGTATGTTAAAGCACACACAACTCTACATCCAAATTGGAAAATTGCAGGGCATTATCACTTTGCTGCGAAAAGCTGCCCTTGTTTTGATGTTGAAGAATGGTTAAAAGAAATTAATGTTCAGGAAAAAAACATTTATACAAAAAAACCAACAGTATTATGAAATTTATAATAATATTCTTATTATTATGTAGTTGCACAAGCACATATCATTTAAAAAAAGCCATAAAAAAAGATCCTGAAATATTGAAAGAAAAAACAATCACAGATACAATAACAATATCTAAAATAGATTCTATACCTTATGTAGTTAATGACACTATTCGCTATACCTATTTTAAGACCACTACAGACACGATAATTAATTTTAAGTATAAATACATCAAAAACCCTAAAACAAGGCAGGAGATTCGCTTAAAATCAAAAAAAGAAATAAAGACTATAAAAGAAACTGCAAAAAATACTAGATTAGATCAAAGATTAGATAAAAGAAAAGAGCAAACAAAGATCAGAAATGCAAATGGAGGTTGGAAGTTATGGATATTTTTATTTTTTATTGGATTTTTAGTTGGTGGGTTTTTAATGTTAATTTTAAAAAGATAGTTTTGAAACTAAAAAAATTTATTATATTTGTTTACCTTATCATGAGGTTTCATAGTTATAGTTTTTTTTAAAACCCTGTCATTCAGTTGATGGGGTTTTTTAATTTATTTTATCATGAAAGATTTTAGACCTAGAATTAAAGGAAATAAGAGAAAGGCTTACGATAATATCACAAAAAAAGAAACTAGGGTTTTGGTTATTGGTGATTTACATGAGCCATTTTGTTTACAAGGCTACTTAGAACATTGTAAAGATGTTTTTGCTAAATGGAATTGTAATAGGGTTGTGCTAATTGGAGATGTCATAGACAACCACTACAGTTCCTACCATGAATCTGATCCTGATGGAATGGGTGCAGGAGATGAATTAGAATTTGCTATTAAAAAATTATCTAAATGGCATAAAGCATTTCCTAAAGCTGATGTAACGGTAGGAAACCATGATCGCTTAATTAGAAGAAAGGCATTTAGTGGTGGTATACCTAAGCAATGGATTAAAGAATATGCCGATGTGTTAAATGTTAAAGGTTGGAATTTTACAGATAGAGTAGTTATTGATGGAGTGCAATATATTCATGGAGAATCAGGAAAGGCTATAAAAAAAGCTAAAGACGATATGATGAGCACAGTTCAGGGGCATAGGCATACAGAATGTGGTGTTGAATGGGCAGTTGGTGCTAATTTTAAGATATTTGGCTGTGCAGTTGGCTGTGGAATCAATCACGAATCTTATGCAATGGCTTATGGAAAGAACTTTAAAAAACCTGCTATATCTTGTGCAGTAGTTTTTGGTGGCAAATATGCTATAAATCAACCAATGGATCTATAATCTACAAATTTTTTTTACATTTTATTTTATTGATTTTCAGCAACTTATAAAAAAGTTACAAAAAAAGTATATATTTTTTGTTGATAATTAAAATATTATATATATATTTGAATTGTTAAACAAATAAAAAAATAGAAATTATGAAAAACTTAAAAAGTTTAAAAATTAAAGAAGGACAAAGAATAACTTTTAAATGTCAATATGATGGAAAAGTTTATACTAAAAAAGTTAAAGATGTTGTAACACGTGCATTTAATGATTTGGTAAGTTATAATGTAAATCCTATTGGGAGTGGTACAATGTGCTATTCAGTAGAACACGAAGATGTTATATCAGTAAAATAAATAAACAATAGGGAGGTAATACTCCCTTTTTTAATTTAAAGAACTATGAAAATATATAGAGTAAACGACAAACATTACACGAACTATAATTTAGCATTATTAGAAGGTGTTAAACAGAATCATGCAATAATAACTATTGAAGTAAACGATACAGAAGAATTTTATATTGAAAGAGATGGAGAAGAATTATTACTTATAGATGATGATGGGAATGAGTATGTGTGCGAGTGTGATTTTTATTGCGAGGACATTGTGGTTGATAGATGCCATATTGAAGGTACAGAAGATGTAGAAAGATTTTATAATTTTAGAGACATACAAATAGAAAGAAAACCTATTCAACATTTTAATCTTGATCCTGTAACACTAGAACAAATTAATAATGAATTTGAGCAGATTTGTGAAATCAAAAATGAAGAACTATGAAGAAAGTAAATAAATATACTAGAGCAGGTAATAATGGTAAAGAGATATACTGTTCAGAATGTAATGCAAAAAACAAAGTTTACCATTTTAGTTGGTCAGCAATAACTTGTGGAAATTGCAAAGGAATGATAGACAAATATAAATGGTTATTAGAGCCAAAAAAGTTAACCCTTAATAAATACTTTAATGAATATAAAAGCACAATAATGCAAAAGATTCATGATGCTTTTAATCCTGAAAAAAAGAAAATAGAATGGGATAATGAATACAAGCCAAATATTAAAATACAAAGTACAGTTAAACCTGATCATAAACCAACATTTAATGAAATATCAGAACATATACATAAACAATATAATAAACTAAAATGAAAGGAGAAATAGAAGCAGCAGTTGTTAATGAAATAATTGATTTATTAAGCAAGCTAAATGTAGATCAAAAAACAATGAATAATATTATTAATAAATTAGTAAATAAATTTAAAATAAAAGAAAATGGAATTAATTAAAAGGTATATTAAAGAAAATAATTTAAACAATAATAATAGAAAACGATATTTAGTATATACTAGAAGTTATTTATATGCTTATTTAAGATTTACTTATAATTTGTCTTTAGAAAAAATTGGAGAATTTTTTAACAGAGATCATGCAACAGTTATTAATGGATTGAAGATATATGATTTTTTTAAAGATGATAAATTATATATTGAACTTACAGATGATGTGAGAAAAGAATTTACATTAGGAGTTGTAAAAACTGATAATGCTGCAGGTTGCTTAATGTTTCAAATTTTAGGGCAGCAAGATAAAATAATTGAAAAAATATTATAATTTTAAACAAAAAAAACAATGGCTAAAGAATTACCATATTTTAGATTTAACGTAGGTGAATGGCTTACAGGAAATATAGCATACGAATCTTATGAAATACAAGGATTATTTATAAAAGTATGTTGTGAGTATTGGAACAGAAAAAACTGTTTAACAATTCAAGAGATAAAAAAGAGAACAAAAGAAGATAAAAACATAGATTATTTAATAGAAAATAATTTTTTAATAAAAAAAAGGAACAAAATAAAGATTAAATTCCTTGACGAAGAAAAAATTATAATTACAGCTAACTATAATAAAAGAAGGGAAGCAGGAAGAAAAGGAGGACTTAGCAAAGCTAGAGCAATGCTAGAGCATAATAATAAGAATAATAATAAGAATAATAATAAGAATAATAATAAGAATAATAATAAGATAAAACATTGGAATCAGGATCTACCAACAGGAATATAAATTAAAAAATTAATATATTAGAAGATGAAAAAAGTTAACCCTTAATAAATACCCTTAATAAATACCTTTAATAAATAACTATAATAAACTATGATAATTAACCACAGAGAAAATGATAATTTCTTAGAACAAGCAAGACAAAACAAAATACCACAAGGATTAGGCATAGATAATAATTTAGATAATAACCTAAGATACAAAACAGGATCTTTTAACATAATTTTAGGTCATGCAAATGTAGGTAAAACATATTGGGTATTATGGTATTTTTTAGCTTTGAGCAAAATACATGGAAAAAAACATTTAATATATTCTGCAGAAAATTCAGTTAATGGATTAAAAAGAAATTTAATAGATTTATATGCAGGAAAAAAAATTAAAGATCAAACAAAAAAAGAATTAGAGAAAAATAAAAAATTTATTGAAGAACATTTTGATTTTATAGATCATAATAAAATAATTGTAATAAATGAATTTATGAAAAGCATACAATCTATAAATAAAAAATATGATACAATAATGATTGATCCAATAAATGCTTTTGCAAAACCTAGAGGAATAAATGCTCACGAACATGATTATGAAACAGCAAGTAAATTAAGATTATTTGCTAAGAAGTTTAATACTAGCATTTATGTTTGCATGCATGCATCAACAGAAGCATTAAGAAAAGTACATCCTGCAAAACATGATTATGAAGGATTACCAATAAGACCAAATGGAGCAGATGCAGAAGGTGGAGGAAAATGGCTAAATAGATGCGACGATTTTATATCAATACATAGATATACACAATCTGAAAACAGTTGGATGTTTACACAAATTCACGTGCTAAAGGTAAAAGAAACAGAAACAGGTGGCTGTCCTACATTTTTTGACGAGCCAATTTTATTTAGATTAGAACAAGGAATTAAATTTACTTGCGCAGGAATTAATAGTTTAGAGGTATGATAAAAGAAAATATATTAATAAGTTTTAGTGGTGGAGAAACAAGTGCTTATATGCTTTATTATTTAACTAAAATATGGGATAAAAAAGATTTTTATAATTTTATTATTGTTTTTGCTAATACAGGGGATGAAGAAGAAGAAACTTTGCTTTTCGTTAAAAAATGTGAAGAAGAATGGAAATTGAATATAATATGGGTAGAAGCATTTGTTAACCATAACGAAAGAATTGCAAGTGGTCATAAGATTGTAAACTTTAAAAGTGCATCTAGAAACAGAGAGCCATTTATAGAGGTAATAAAGAAATATGGCATACCAAATTCAAATTTTATTCATTGCAATAGGGAAATGAAATTAAATCCAATAAAAAGTTATATGAAAAGTTTAAATATAACTACCTATAAAACTGCAATAGGCATTAGAAATGATGAGATTGATAGAGTTAGTAAGCATAGAAAAAATAATAATATTATTTATCCATTTATTGAATATAACCCTAAAACAAAAGAGGAGGTTTCTAATTGGTGGAGTAAACAAGATTTTAGATTAAAACTAAAAAGCTATAATACTAATTGCAGAACTTGTTGGAAAAAGTCTGACAAAGTTTTAGCGGAAATTTATAGAAATAATCCTGAATACTTTGAATTTAATAAAGAAATGGAGAGGTTGTATGGAAAGGATAAATATACTTTTTTTAGGGAAGGAAGAAGCACTAAAGAATTGATAAAAGATTTAATTAAAATAAACAAAAAACCAATAGACAAAAGTTTAAATACAAATTTTCAATGCAATTTATTTGTAGAAAGTTGTGATATTTTCTCTTTATGTGATAGTCAAAACTAAATTATGATAAAATTTGAGAGAGTAAGCGAAAAGCATTATAAAGCGTTTATGTATGATTGCTTTTTAAGCAGTATAGCGATACATAAAGATAAATATGTAATACATAACAGGTATTCTAAATTAGAAGTCCCTAAGCGATTAAAAAAATATCTAAAATTTATGATTATGGATTCTTATTTAAAAGATTTAAAAGTTTATGAATTAAATGAATATAGTTATAATCAAATGGAAGGATCACTATCAATAAAAAAAATGATGAAAAAATTGCAATAATGTCTATTAGATTTGAAAATAAAAAAGATTTAGATAGAGAAAAAAAAGCAGTACAGTTTTTTTGTGATCTATATAATTTTACATTTAAAAAGTTGGGAGAAAATGATATTGATTTTGCTATTTATAAAAATGATAAAATAATATGCTTTTTGGAAGTTAAAGGAAGGAATAGATATTTAAAAGATTGTTATCCATTACCTGTTGCAATTAGAAAACTATTAAAATTATCTGATAAAAGAATAAACCCTGTAATGCTTTGGGCATGTTATGATGGCATAGTTTATTGTAAAACAAAATTATTAGAAGGTATAATAAAAACAGGAGGACGAAAAAAAAGAAAAGGATCAACAAATGATATTGAAATAATGGCTTACTATGAAAAAAATAAAAATCTAATAGAAGCTAAATATGAGATGCAAAAATTGTAAAGAAAAATTTCAGCCAAAACAATTTAATAGGAAGTTTTGTTATAAAGATAAATGCATTGATGCTTATTTTGAATATTTAAAAAAAGAAGCTGCTAAAAAATGGAATAAAGAAAAGAAGATCAGAAAAGAAAAACTTAAAACTGTACAAGATTTAATTAAAGAAGCACAAATAGTCTTTAACAAATATATAAGATTAAGAGATAAAAATACTCCATGCATATCATGCAGAAACCCTGTACCAAAAAAAATTAATGCAGGGCATTATATCAGTTCAGGAAAATCAAAATTTTTAACATTTAATGAAGACAATGTTCATTTACAATGTGAATACTGCAATACATATCTACATGGCAATTTAGTAGAATATAGAATTAACCTAATTAATAAAATAGGTATTGATAAAGTTAAATATTTAGAGGATCAAAGACATGTAATTAAAAAATATAGTAGACAGGAATTAATAGATATTATTGACAAATACAAAAAAAATACAAAAAAAATAACAAAAAAATAACAAAATGCTTGTTTGTATATACAAAAGTATATATATTAGACGTATAGAAATTAAAAAACATAAATTATGAAAGCAACAACTATCAAATTAACAAGAGAAGAATTAGTAATTATTCAGGATTTAATATCAAAAGAAAAGTTTAATTTAATGGCTTTAGATATTAATAACGAATTAAAAGTAGTTAATGATCTAAATACAAGATTAAGAAAGGAATTAAATAAATAAATAATATTGCAAGGTAATAAAAGGATATAAACCAAGCGACACGACCTACTGATGAAGCAGCAGTTTAAGAGATCAAAATTTTACCTTGCATTTTTTTAAAAATAAAACTATGAAAAATACAGTTAGAAAAGAATTATTAGAATACATAGAAGATTCTATAAAAGATGAAGTAATAACAAACGACAATGTTGATGATTGGCATTATTACTTATTTAATCAAGATTATTACATTATAGGATATTATAATGCAGAAGAATGGTTTAAACAGCACAATATATCTGTTTGGGAAGCTATACAAAAAACTCAAGAATATGAAATGGATATGTTTGGTAAGGTTGAGTTACATCCAAATTCAGAAAATACTGCAAACCTTTACACATACATTTGTGGCGAAGAATTGTTAGCAGAAGCCAACGCAGAAACAATAGAAGAATTACAAGAATTTATAAATCAAAATATATAAATATGAAAGCAAATAAAAAAAGGTTGTACTCGCCTGACGAAGAGTGCTTAGAGGTTATTAAAGCCGAATTAAAAAAAGAAGGATTAAAAAGCAATAATTCACAAGCTGTTAATGTTGCTGTTTTTTTCTTAGCAAAAACAATTATCACAAAAGATGCAGGACAAAAAGCATATAAAAAAATGGAAAAAAAAGAAAAGAAAAAAACAATATCTATTAAATCTAAATAATCATGAGTAAAACAGAAAAACAAACAACAAAAAGCATCTACAAAAGTTTAGCTGCATTTCAACAAGAGTGCCCTGTAATACATAAAGGCACAAAAGGCTATGGATATTCTTATAGTGATCTACCTACAATATTTAAGGTGATTAATCCATTGTTAAAAAAGCATAAATTAGGCTTTACACAATTAATAAATGAAGGTTGTATAGAAACAATATTATTTCATGTAGATACAGGACAAACAATTACAAGTAAAACATCTATTCCTGAAGATGTAAATTTAAAAGGCATGAATCAATTTCAAGTTCTAGGATCAGCAGTTACATATATTCGTAGATATGCTTTATCTAGTATGCTTGGAATAGTTACAGATAAAGATACTGATGCAGCAGGAGAGCAGATACCAAATAAAAAGAAATTATCTACAGATAGATTTCAAAAAGGATTAGATAAAATAGAATCAGGATTAATAACAAAAGAAAGTTTTTTAAATATGTTGGTTGGTTATGATCTAACAGAGGTGCAAAAAGCAGCTATAAAACTATTATAAAATGAAGATACTTGAGTTGTTTGCAGGATCAAGAAGTATTGGAAATGAGGCTGAGAGACATGGGCTAGAGGTTTTTAGTGTTGATTGGACAGCATATGATAAAATTAACTTAGTTATTGACATAGGTATTTTAACAAAAAAAGATATACCATTTGTGCCTGATGTTGTTTGGGCATCTCCTGATTGCACTACATACAGTATAGCATCATGCTCTACACATAGAAATAAAGATAAGACTGCAAAAAGTGAATATGCTATAAAATGTGATACAGTAAACCAACATTGGATTAGATTAATAAAAGAATGGTTAATTGAAAACCCTAAACTTATTTTTTTTATTGAAAACCCAAGAGGCATTTTAAGACATATGAAGTGGATGCAAGAATTTAAAAGACATACAATTTGGTATTGTAAATACGGCGATGATAGAGCAAAACCTACAGACATATGGACTAATTGTGAAAATTGGAAACCAAAACCAATGTGTAAGAATTATAAATATGATAAAGATGGTAATATAATAGATAAACATTGCCATCATCAAAGTGCTAGGAGAGGTGCTAAAACAGGCACACAAGGAAGAAAAAACTCATATAATAGGAGTAAAATACCACAACAATTATGTGAAGAAATAATTAAAACTATAATAAAATGGAAAAACTATTAATTAGAGCATCAAGTTTAGGAAAAATCATGACAGATGATCCAAAAAACAAAATAACAGAAAAGCAGCTTCTCACATTGGAGGGGTTGCTTTCTAAAATAAAGCTTACAGAAAAACAGGCAGAATTGCGAGATACTTTATTACTTAAAAGAGATTCAAAACCTGAATTATCAAAAGGATCAAAAACCTATATAAAAGAATTATGGCTAGAAAAAAATTACGGTATAAAACAAAATATATGTAGTAAATATATAGACAAGGGCAATGAAGTTGAAGATTTAAGTATTGAACTTGTTGAATCAATAATGGATAAAGGCAGGTTATATAAAAATGAAGAATATTTTAAAAACGATTTTGTTCATGGAACTCCTGATGTTATTACAAATACTCACATTATAGATGTGAAAAGTAGTTGGAGTGCTATTAGCTTTCCATTTTTTGATCAGGAATTAACTAATAAAATTTACGAATGGCAGTTAAAAGCATATATGTGGCTTACAAATATTCATAAAGCATATTTATCTTATTGTTTAATTCCTACTCCTGAACATTTAATACAAGATGAAATTAGAAGAATATCATGGAAAAAAGGAGAAATAGATGTTACTGATGAAACAGAAGAAGAAGTTAGGGAATTTCATAACCTAGATAAAATACCTTTATGGGAAAGAGTAAAATCTTTTGAAGTAATATTAACAGGTAAAGATATTATGAAGATGAAAGAAAAAATAAAACTTGCTAGAGAATATTATATAACTTTAAAATAATTTTACTATATTGTAAAAGTTAATAACCAAAAAAATAATTATGGGATTTAAAATAACAGGAATAATTTCTTCTATTGGAGAAAAAAAGATTTTAGACAATGGAGCAGTAGTGCTAGATTATGTGGTTAATCATAAAAGCGAAAATGGATTTATAACTCCTTATAACTTTAACATATATAAGTCTGCAGAATACACAGAACATTTAGATAAGTTTTTAGAATTTAATAAAGTTGGCGACAAAGTTGAAGTTGAATTTAATATTAGAGGCAAAGAGTATAATGGCAGGGTTTATAATTCTTTATCGCATTGGAGATGTGAAAAGGAGAAAGGTGCGAGCATGGAGTTAAAAGAGCCTGTAAATGATGATTTACCTTTTTAAATAACCACCCTATCTTGATCGGATAGGGTTTTTTTATGAGTGAAAAATATATTCTTTTCGTAGTAGAATACAAAGTGGCAAATGAATTGTTTGCAAAAAAATTTGTTTATGAGCAAAAATGCTTAGATGCAACAGATGGAATTATATATACAAATACTTTAGATGCATCAGAACTAACATTGAATCGTAACTTTTTAGAATACAGAATAGAAAGAATTTTGAAGGATAATGAAGTTATTGAATAAACAGATAAAAGAAAAAAAAGTTATATAGTTATGGAATGGCTTAAAATAGTTTCTAAAAAACATAACGAATATATAAGCATAGTTCGTTCATTTCCTGAAAACAAAAACAATAAATATATAGAAGATATAGTGCAAGATACTTATATAGAATTATCTAAATTAGGATCTAAAAAGCATAAAGAAAATGATAAAAGAGTAAATAAAAAATATAAAGATCTTACAATAGCAGAAAGAGTTTTAAATGATAATGGAGATGTTAATATGATTTTTATTTGGATCATTTTAAAAAAAGTTTCTATGAATCACTTGAAACAAAAATGCAAAACAAAAGAAAAGATTATTAGATTAGGAGAAAATTTTGATATGGCAGAGATAGATGGAAGCGAAAATGTAAGGGCATACAATAAAATAATAGATAAAATAAATAAAGAAACTGAAAGATGGCATTGGTATGATAAAATGCTATTTCAAACATATTTAAAAGATGGGAGAAGCATGAGAAAATTAAGCAAAGATACAGGTATAAGTTTAACCTCAGTTTTTACTACTCTTAGAAATTGCAAAGAAAGATTAAGGGAAAACATAGGAGAAGATTATTTAGATTATCTATATAAAGATTTTGAATTAATAAAGTAAATAAATATAATATGGAAAAGAAAAAACCAACTAAAAAAACTACTAAGAAAAAAGTAGCTAAAAAAGTAGAAGCTAAAAAACCAAAAGTAGAAGGATTAGGAGATGTAGTAGAAGTAATAACAGAAAAGACAGGAATCAAAAAAGCAGTCAAAGCTGTATTTGGGGACGACTGTGGCTGTGAAGAAAGAAAAGAAAAGCTAAATAACCTTTTCAGTTGGAAGGTTGAATGTATTGACAAATACGAGTACGAAATACTAGATGATTACTTTAGCAAGAACTCAACAGTAATTAAGCCTAGTGAATGGAGAAAACTCGCAGAAATAGCTAGAAGAATATTTAATAGAAGAATAGAGAATGACATGGGCTGTGGTGGCTGTGTAAGAGAAGTAGTGGCAAAGCTTAAAAAGGTTTATGAAACGTATGAAGAAACGGATGCGAAATAAATTAATTGCAGATCTTTCTGCAGTTGTTATTGTAATGCTTACACTTTTAATATTAAAATACTTAATAGGATAATATGGCTAAAAAGAAAATAACTGATCTTAAATTTGATAACAAAAATTTTAATAAGGGAACTCAATATGGTAAATCTTTAATGGAAAAGAGTTTATCAAAATTTGGAGCAGGCAGATCAATTTTAATAGATAAAAATAATCGTATAATTGCAGGAAATAAAACAACAGAAAACTTTGGTGAATTAGGGTTGGAAGATGTTAAGATTGTAGAAACGGATGGAAAAACATTAGTTGCTGTAAAAAGAAACGATATTGACTTAGATACTCCTGAGGGCAGAGAATTTGCTTTAGCAGATAATCAAACAGCAAAAACAAATATTGACTTTGATTTTGATAATTTAAAAAGTGAAATTGGCGAGGAGGTTATGGAAGAATGGGGATTAACTATAGATGAAGAAGTTGATCAAATGGAAGAAGGGGATGAAATAGAAATACCACAATCAGTTCAGCTAAAACCACCAATGGAATATATTTTAATAATGGCAGATCCAAATAGCATAGAATGGGAGGATTTAAAAGAAACATTAAAATTAAAAATGGTAAGAAGGGGGGGATATAAAAAAGGATCAGGATTTGATGCAGTAAGTTTAGAAAGGGTTTTATATTGGAAAGATTTTAAAAAAAGAGTTTTATGTTAATAGCTGTACCAAGTAAAGGGAGAGCAGGACTTACTACAACAGATAAGATTTTAAAAAACAATTCTACCTTTTTTATTCCTGATAGTGAATACCACCAATACAAAGGGTTAGTAAAAAACATAATTTGTGTACCTAAAGAAGTTCAGGGGATTACAGCAACAAGAAATTGGATATTAAAAAATAGCAAAGATAAATATGTTGTAATGCTTGATGATGATGCTAGAAATGTTGGGTATAATTTTTTAGATAAAAGAAATACTAAAAAAATAGAAATAAAAGACGAAGGGTTTTGGATGGAAGAATTTTTAAAATATTTTGATTTGGCAGAACAATTAAATTATAAGATTTGGGGAACAAGAACAGAAAGTTCACCAAGAGGAACATACCCATATAAACCAATACTAACTAAAAGTTATGTTACAGCATCACTGATGGGAATTATAAATGATGGAGAATATTACTTTGATGAATCTTTTAAAGTAAAAGAAGATTACGAAATATGTTTAAGACATATTAAAGATAAGGGAGGCATATTAGCTATTAGATATTTGCATTGGGAAAATGACCATTGGGGAACAGATGGAGGATGCAAAGATTATAGAACAGTAAACATGGAGAAAGAAGCTATAAAAAAACTAATTAAATTATATCCTAACATGATCAGTTCAGCTAAAAGAAAAGCAAATGAATTTACTATAAAATTAAACTTATAACTCTATTTAAACTCAAAAGATGGGAAAGGAAAAAAATTTTGGTAATAAAATTAATACAGCAGGATTTGATATTAATCCACAAAATATAGGTAATAGAAAACCATCTATAAAAAAACAATTAAAAGACCTGATGGAAGCAGAAGGCAATTTAACTATTCCAAGCAATCAAGTTATCAATGTGAATAATGATGGATCAGTTGTTATAAAGATGCCTACTGAAATGCAAATTGCTATGAAGCTACAAAGTTGGGCAATGAGTAGAAAGGGCAACGATAGTTTAAAAGCTATTCAAATGATCATGGAGCAGATAGATGGAAAACCTAAAGAAACAAAGGATATAAGTGTAAATAGGGAGCAGCCTTTATTTGATTAATGTTTCAAAAGACCACAGCAATAAAAAAAATATTAGCTTTAAACAAAAGAATTAAAGCTGTTCAAGGAGGTACATCAGCAGGAAAGACTTTTGGAATAATACCTATATTGATCAATAAGGCAATTAAAAATCCTATGATTGAAATTAGTATAGTTGCAGAATCAGTTCCACACCTTAAAAGAGGGGCACTAAAGGACTTTCAAAAAATAATGAACGTAAGTAATAGGTGGATGCCTGATCATTGGAATGCGACAGATAAAAAGTATACTTTTGCAGATGGTGGGTATATAGAATTTTTTAGTGCTGATGATGATGCTAAATTGAGAGGTGCTAGAAGGGATATATTATACATGAATGAATGTAACAATATGAGCCTACATGCATATACAGAATTAGCAGCAAGAACAAAAAAAGATATTTACCTAGATTGGAATCCTACAAGCGAATTTTGGTTTCATGATGAAATACAACAGGATAAAGATGTAGATTTTTTAATATTGACTTATAAAGATAATGAGGCATGCCCTGAATCTGCAATAGAGTTTATTTTAAAAGCAAAAGAGAAATCCAAAAAAAGCAAGTATTGGGAGAATTGGTACAAAGTTTACGGATTAGGGCAGATAGGAAGTTTACAGGGATCAGTTTTTGAAAATTGGAGATTAGGAGATTTTAATCCTGATTCTTTACCTAGTATATATGGACAAGATTATGGTTACTCAAATGATCCTACTACATTGATAGAAGTTGCTATAGATAAAAAGAAGAAATTAATCTATGCAAAAGAATTGCTATATAAGACAAAATTAACTACATCAGAAATAGCAAACATAAATATAAGGCATGCAGGAAATAGTTTAATTGTAGGGGATAGTGCAGAGCCAAGATTAATACAAGAAGTTAGATCTAAAGGATGTAATTTAGTTGCAGTTAAAAAAGGCAAAGATAGTATATTAACAGGAATTAAGATCCTGCAAGATTATGATATTATAGTAGAAAGAAACTCATTCAATCTTATTAAAGAATTAAATAATTATAGATGGTTAGATAGAGGCAATAAACCTTGTGATGATTATAACCATTTAATAGATGCGTTAAGGTATGTTGTTTTTTATGAGTTATCTAACCCTAATAAAGGAAGGTATTTTATAAAATAAAAAAAGCACCTGCCACTCTCCCAAACCACAGATGCTTTTAAATAAACAAATAACAAAAAGCAAATATAAAAGTTAGATGTTACAAAAACAAGAAAAAATAGTTAATTAAATAGAATATGCAAAGAAAATTATTAGTACCTAAAAATATAAATGGTATAACATTAGGACAATACCAAAAATTCCTGACAATATCAGAAGGAATAGAAGGGGAGTTTTTAAACCAAAGAATAGTTGAGGTGTTTTGCAACATTCCTTATCATGAAGTAGCAAATATTGCTTATAAAGATGTGCAGGAAATTGTAGATACAATAACTAAAATTTTAGAGGATAAAGGAAGTTTCATGCATAGGTTTTTTATTGAAGGTGTTGAATTTGGTTTTATACCACATTTAGAAGAAATAACATCAGGGGAATTTGCAGACTTGACTAATTATATTTCAGATATGCAGGAATTACATAAAGCAATGGCGGTATTATTTAGACCAACAACAACTATAGTAAAAGATAAATACGACATTATAAGATATGAAGGCACAAAAGAATGGGGGGATATGATGAAGTTCATGCCATTAGGTGCTGCATTAGGAGCATTGGTTTTTTTTTGGAATTTAATGAAGGACTTAGAAAGAGGTATAAATCACTCTATCAAACAGAAAGCAGTGGACATGATTTTAGCAGAGCAGCCACATTTGGTAAAAAGTGGGGTTTCTATCAACACCTCCACACACTTGCTAAAGGAGATGTTACAAAATTTGACGAAGTAACAAAATTAAATATACATACATGTTTAACATATTTAAGTTTTGAAAAAGAAAGATTAAAATTAGAAGCAGAAATTATTAAAAAGAATATGAGAAAATGATAACATATTATAATTTACTAGATACATTAAAAACACAATTATTAGAAGATCCACAATGTAACTCTGTTACAGAGGGATCAATTTGGGAGGTTGACCTTTCTAAGCAGACTATTGCTCCTTACGCACACATTCAGGTTAACAATGCATCTATAACGGAAAGAACAAATATTTTTAATATTACTGTTTTTTGCATGGATATAGTTGATAAATCAAAAGAAGCTACAACAGATAAATTTAAAGGCAATGATAATGAACAAGATGTATTAAATACACAATTTGCAGTTGCTACAAGGATTCTTGAATTAATGCGTAGAGGTGATCTACGGAATGATAACTTTGCTTTATTGGAAGGATCAACACCATCATTAGAAAGTTTTACCGAAAGATTTGAAAATTTTTGGGCAGGATGGGCAGCAACATTTGATGTTGAAGTACCGAATGAAATGACTATATGTGGCACAGTTGCACCATCAGCTTGTGAAGATGCATCATATAATATTACAGATTCAGCAGGAACAACTTTATATACAGGATCAATAGTATCAGGTGGATCATTAACACAAGCAATTACAAACGGAACTGTAAGCAATTCTGATGATAGCCTTACAAGTACAATACTTGCACAAGGCACACTTGAACTTGCAGATATTACAATAACAGTCAGAAACAGCGCAGGTGCAACAGTAGGTACACATAATTTACCTGCTGCAGTAAGTGGTACAGCAGTTGCTCCTGATGGAACAGTTAAGAATACAGATGCTAGTTATTCTCTTGCAGTAATTTCAGGAACAACAAATGGAGTTATACCTGATAGTGACATGACATTTAATGGTGCAAGTGAAGGAACATTTGTAAGTGCAAAAACAACAGCAGTAACTTTAAAAGATGAAACAGGATCAAACCTTACACCAACATCAAAAAGTTTAGCTAGCAATACTCTAGCATTGGTAGTTCAAAATCCTATCACAGTATTTACAAATATGTATACAGGAAAAGCAGTTTCTCATGGAGGTGCAGTTGAATCAATTTCTTGTATAGATACATCAGATATATTTACAGCAGCACCATTAGGAAAAATACAACCATCAGCTTATGGAACAGGAAAGTTAATAGCTATGAAACCATTAGCAGGAGGTTTTGATTTAGATGTTGTAAGAAGCACGACAGCATACAGAACAAATAGCAGTAATTTATTAGAATCAGTTGCAGCTAATGTTCCGAGATTAGATTATGATGGTGTAACTTGTCCATCAATTTTAGTTGAAGCACAATCAACAAATCTATTATTGTATTCACAAGAATTTGACAATGCATGGTGGAAAAAAAATAGTTCAACAGTAACAGCTAATGCAGCAGTTGCTCCTGATGGAACAACAACAGCAGAAAAGTTAGCTTTAGGTGGTGTGAATTCTGCAAGAGTATTTAGAAACAGTACAGTAACAACATCAAACACTCATGTTCTTTCTATATGGATGAAAGGAACAGCAGGTGAAAAGGTTTCAATAGAAGCAGGATCAGGAGGTAATTCAGTTACATTAACAGCAGATTGGGTTAGATATTCTGTTGTTAATACAGGTGGCGAAACCTCAACAAATTGCAGAGTAATAAACAGGGCAGCAGATGGAGATGATGCTAATGATGTATATATATGGGGGATACAATTAGAAGAAGCTAGCACACCTAGTTCATATATAGTTACAGGAGCAGCAAATGCTACAAGAAATGCAGATGTTTTATCAGTAACAGGCTTATCAGGATCATCTACAGTAACAGAAACATTTGAAGATGATTCAACTAATGTTATAAGCAATCCAAGTACATATACAATGAGTACAGGAAGAATTAAAAAAGTAACACGAACAGTATGATAGTATATAAATTGAAATATGTAGATTACCAAAAAACAATTTTAGATCTAATTTCTAAAGGAGTTTATAAAAGTTCTAAGCTAGATTATAATGATCACATACAGGCAGTTGTTTTAATAGGCAAAATAGAACTAACAGAAGGTAAATATGATGAACAAGATAGAGTATTAACAGAGCCAACTTATGAAGATGGTTTTTTTGTTGATGTAATGAGTTCACAAGAAATAGAATTTAATAATATAGTAAGACCAAATAATCCAATACATAAATTTGCAGGACATTAAAAATGGATAAAAACGAAGTACATAAAGAACTATCTAAATTTGGTAAATCAGTAGTAAAAGCTGCAAGATCTAAAGTAAAAAAGAATAGTGGTGATTTAGAAGGATCTATAGGATTTGATCTTGACGTTTATGCTAATTCGTTTAGTATGTCTTTTTTTATGGCTGACTATGGAATATTTGTTGATGAAGGTGTAAGAGGTGCAGGAGGAACGAGAAAGACAACAAGTAAATATGATACTACAAATAATAGGGGTAAAATTTGGAAACAAAAAGGAGGTAATAGCAGATTTAGTTTTAAGGATAGAAAACCACCTTTATCTGTATTTGAAAAATATGCTAATAATAGAGGCCATGCATTTGCAATACAAGAATCAGTATTTAGACAGGGATTAAAACCTTCATTATTTTTTACTAAACCATTTGAAGATGCTTTCATGACATTATCAGATAGATTAATAGAAAAATTTGGATTAGATATTGATCAATTTTTAGAAGATACATTATTAGGAACAGAAAAATAAATTAAATAAAATGTCAAATATATACACAAAAATAAATGTAAGAAGTCCATACATGCTTTCACAAGCAGGATCTGCAGCAAACCAACCTGTTCAATTAGATTTATATTTACATAATGGAGGTGGAAGCGAGCCTGCTAGTGCAAGTTATACATTATCTAAAGTAACAACAACAGCTAGTCTTTTGACAGTTTATTTTGATATTAGCCCATATTTAAAAAGCTATATATCTCATACATCTTTAACACCTGTAACAGGATTAACAGCGACAGCAGGATCTACTATGTGCTATTGTAAAGCTGTTTTGAAATTATCAGGTGTAGTACAAAGCACAACATATTTAGTTGGATATGATGGCTACGGATATTTTGCTAATGGAATGAATCCTGCTTTAGATCTTAATATAATGTTAGATGAAGGGGAATATTATATGTATAAAAACCAAAATTATGGGGCATTATTTTATTATCAGGATAGTGACATAACAAGTCCTGCAGTTGATTGGGATGCTAAATACGTTTGTTTAGATGGAACAACAGCAGATGTAGATATTGATTTAAACACACAAGACAATGGACATATACCTTACATTACTCCTACTCATAAAAATAATGGAGGATCAACATTAAAAATATTTAAAGATTCTTCACTATATAAGACGTTTACATTTACAGAAGTATGCGAAACAAAATATACTCCTGTTGTTTGTGATTTTGTAAATAAATATGGAGTATTTCAAACAATAATTTTCTTTAAAGTTTCAAAAAGCAAAATAAATATTATTGATAATAAATATAAAATGATGCCATCTACACCAAATTATAATACATCTAAAAACATTAATCAAAGATTTAACATAAATGGACAAGAATCTATTACTGTAAATACAGGATTTGTAAGAGAAGGCTACTCTGATGTTATGCAACAAATATTATTAAGTGAAATAATTAGATTAGACGGAAAACCTGTAATACCTAATACAAAAAGTTTAGATATGCATAAAAGTATAAATGAAAGATTGATAAATTATTCATTGACATTTGATTATGCTAATAATATTATAAATACTATTCAATAATGAGAACAGTACAATTATATATAAATGATAAAAAAGTTGATTTATTTAAAGATGAAAAAATACAAGTTACATCATCTATTCAAAATGTTCAAGATATTTCTAAAACATTTACTGACTTTAGTCAGGCTTTTACTGTACCCTGTTCTAGTACTAATAATGATATATTTAGTTTCTTCTATAATAATGACGTTGATGGTACTTTTGTGGCTAAAGAAAGGGCTGATGCTAGAATTGAAATAAACCACATACCATTTCGCAGAGGAAAAGTACAATTAGAAGGATCAGAAATAAAAGACAATCAGGCTTATGCTTATAAAATTACTTTCTATGGGGAGGTTGTTACATTAAAGGATTTATTCGGTGTTAAAAAATTAGGCGACTTAGATTATGATGTAACATTTGCATATACAGGAACAAATGTAAATGATACTTTTAGTAATACAGGCGACCTAGATATAAGATTCCCATTAATAAGTTCAGATAGAGTTTGGCAGTATGGAGATGGAACAGCTAATGATATTTCAATAGATGGAGGAAAAATATCATTTACAGAATTATATCCTGCAGTAAAAGATAAAGTAATTATAGATGCTATTGAAACTGAATTTGGTGTTGATTTTAACAGTCTTTTTTTTGATAGTAATTATTTTAAAAAGTCTTTTACTTTATGGAAAAATTCAGTTACACCAAATATATATACAGAAGCTGTACAATTAACATTTAACAATGCAGGAACAACATTAGTAAATAATATATTATCATACCAATATCAATCTAGTGTACCATCAGGAACAAACATACAATTTCCACATCATTTTATAGAAATAGACATTGCAACATCTCCTGCATTACAATATTTTATAGATGTTTATAAAAATGGAGTTTTTGATCATACAATTACAGGATCAGCAACAGGAAGTGGAACAAATAATTTAGGTTATAATGTTACAGACAATGTTGTAGGTTTAAATGATCAATATACATTTTTTGTTAGGGTAAATGGAGGAAGTTCTACAACAGTTACAGGAAACATAAAACATTCTTTTATGTATTGGACTTCTACTACAAATTCATGGACAGGAGCATGGACAACAGTTTTTAATAATACAGCAGCATTTAATTCTACATCAGTAACTACAAATATGGATTTACAAACATCTGCTCCTGATATGTTGATAGCTGATTGGTTTAGTGGAATTTTAAAACAATTTAATTTAACTTGTTATCCATTAGATTCTACAACTAATTATAAAGTTGAGCCATTAGAACAATGGTATAATTTTGGAGGTATTGTTGATATTACTCCTTATACAGATACAAAAAGCATAAAAGTTGATAGAATTAAATTATACAAAAAAATATCTTTTGAATATCAAAAATCAAAGGCATTTTTAAATGAAGATTTTTTAAGTGCTAATAGGGTTGGTTTTGGTGATTTGTCTTTAGATTTCCCTTACGATGGAAAAGATTTTAAAGTAAAATTGCCATTTGAAAATATGCAATTCACTAAATTTTCAAGCACAAATCTACAAGTAAGTTATGCTTTAGATAAAGCAGTAGGAGGTAAAAGTTATGTGCCAAAACCTGTTAAATTATTCATGGATGATGCTAAGACTGTTTCATTTAGATTTTATAATGGAACAGATATACATGAAGTTACAAGCTACCATCCTTTTGGGCAAGATCTTTTTGATAACATGCAAGATTATTCTCAAAACTTTGGGCTACAATATTCAGCTTTAAAAGATAAAGAAATTGCTAACAGTCTATATGCTACATTTTACCAAGCATATTTAGTTAATTTATTCAGTAATAAAACAAGAAAAGTTACAGTAAAATGCAATATACCATTAACTGTTTTAACTACAATTTCATTAGATGATGCTATAATTATTAGAGATAAAAAATACAGAATTGAAAGCATGAAAACAGACTTAACAACAGGTGATGTTGATTTTGTTTTAATAAGTGATTTTGTAACACAAGTTGGTAAAATAGAAGCACCATTAGTTGCTACATTGTCAGGTGGTGGATTATCTTCATTAGGTGGAGATATTACTTTACCTGTTAAAATATTAAAATCTCCAAACCCTACAAAAATGTTTGATGGTGGAGGTGGATCTGTAACTTTTGGAGCAACAAGACAAACACAATTTGTTACATTAAGTTTGCCTGTTACATATACAAGTGAAGGAACAATAGCTATTACTGTTCCAAGAAACACAACAGGATCTTTTAGGCAACAAACAATACCTGTTTCATATAAAGATTCTACAGGATCAGTATTTGCAGAAACAGAGATAGTAATAATACAAAACGGATAAAATGTTACAAAAATTATTAGAGTTACTTAGTAAAGATGATTATATAGGAATTAGCTACAATATAGATATTGCAAAGGGGTTGTATAAAATACCTAAAAATAGAAAAGAAAAATTAGAACAAATTAAACGAGAAAAATAATGGCTGATAGAATTGAAAAGGTTGTTGATCTTAAAGTCAAAGAACAAGGTGCTAAAAATGTTGATAAAACATTTAAAGAGATAAACAAAAATCTTAAAAATATAAAGAAAGAATCTGACAAAGCATTCTCGCCTCAAGGTGCAAAAAAATTAAATAAAGAAATAGATAAAACTGCAAAAGTAACTGTTGATGTACGTCAAAAATTAAGAGATCTGCAAAACAGAATGGCAGAAATTGGCGATGTAGGATCAGCAGAATTTCAACAATTAGCAGCAGAAGCAGGTAAGTATAAAGATCAGATGAACAATGCCAATGCAGCTATAAAGGCAATGTCTGCAGATTTTCCTAGATTACAAGTTGGTGTTGAAGGGTTGCAAGCTATGGGTGCTGCTGCTCAGGTTGGGACTGCTGCCATGAGTTTTTTAGGCACAGAAAATGAAGCTGTTACTAAGTCTATTCAACAAATGATGGCTGTGCAGGCTTTAATGAATGCAGTAACTACCTTTTCTAATTTATTATCTGATGAATCTGCTATTGGTCTTAAATTAAGAACAATGAGGACTAATGCTATTGCTCGTAGTAAAGCTATGGATGCAGCAGCAACAACAGGTCAAGCAACAGCACAAGGTGGATTGAATATTGCTCAGAAAGCAGGTGCAATAGGAATGAGAATACTAAATGGAGTTATGATGGCTAATCCTGTATTTTTATTGATAGCTGCTTTTGCTGCTTTAGCTGCTGCATTTGCATTTTTTAATAGTTCTTCAGAGGACGCATCAGAAGCAGCAGATGATTTTACTGCTGCTATGAAAAGACAAAATGAAGAACTAGAGGCAAATAGATCAAACATTGAAACATCAAACAATGAGATCCTGCGAGGCATGAAATTAGAAGGAGAAACAGCAGAAGGTGTAGCTAGATTCAAGAAGCATATTGCTATGTTGGAGGAACGAGATAGAAAAGATAGTATAGAACAAAATAAAAAAGATTATGAAGAATTAGGAAGGCATATTATTAAATTAAGAAGGGAAGAAAATTGGGAAAAAGTTAATGAATTATATAAAGAACAAACTGCATTAAGAAGACACAATGATAAATTGAGAGCAATGCATGGTAAATTTAAAAATGATTTAACTGAAATTGATCAGGAATACGATAAAAGAGTTGATGATGACAGAAAAGCTGATGTATCAAAATATAAAAGTTATCAAAGTAAAAAGAAGGCTGCTAAAAAAGAAAGATTAGATGCTGAAAGAAAAATAGAAGATGCAGAATTTGCTAACAAAGCTAGTGGAAGGGAAAAGGATTTAGAAATTGCAAGAGTACAAAACGAAAGATATTTAGCAGACCTTTTAACTAATGAAAAGCTAAATGATGATGAAAGAAAAGCATTAAAAGAACATGGTGAAGAAGCATTAAGATTAAAGCTGCTAGAAATAAACAAAAAATATGATGACATTGCAAATGATGCTAAAGACAAAGCAGAAGAATTAGAAAATCAAAAAAGAATAGAAAGAGAAGACGCACAATTTAAATTAGAAATTGAATTGATGAAAGATAAAAAGCAACAAGAAATATTGTTGTTAATGCAGGAATATGATGAAAAATTTGCTTTAGCACAAGGCAATGCAGAATTAGAAAAACAATTAACAGAAGCACAAAATACTGCTATTGCAGAAATAAATGATAAATATAGAAAAGAAGAAGAAGAAAAGGATAAAGAAGCCAAACAGAAAAAAATAGAAAATTTTAATAGTGGATTAGATAATGCTATGACAGGCTTAAATGCTTTACAAGGATTAAGTGATGCTATTACAGAAAATGAATTAGCTAAGGCAGGAGATGATGAAGAAAAGAAAGAAAAAATAAGAAAAAAAGCATTTGAACGTAATAAAAAACTACAAATAGTTATGGCTATCGTTCAAGGTATTCAAGGAACAATGGCAGCATTTACAGCAGGTAGCTCAATGGGACCTGCAGGTGTTGTAATGGGGCCGTTAATGGCTGCGATAGCAGCAGCAACAGCTTTAGCTAATATTGCTAAAATTAAAAATACAAAATTTGAATCTAGTTCATCACCTAAACCTGATACAGGTATTGGAGGTGGAGGAGGAGCAGCAGCTATGCCACAATTTAATGTAGTTGGTGCAAGTTCAGAAAATCAACTTGCTCAATCACTAGGGGAGCAACAACCTGTAAAAGCATTTGTAGTTGCAGGAGATGTTACAACAGCACAAAGTTTAGAAAGGGATAAAATAGAAAATGCAAGTTTATAAAATAAAACATATATTAATAAATAAAGTAATTTAGTTATGGAAGAAATAGAATTATTTATCAGAAACGAAAAAGAGGATGGAGTTTTTGCTGTTTCATTAGTAGAAAATCCTGCAACAGAAGAAAATTTTGTTGCCCTTAGTCAGCAAGAAATAGAATTAAAAGTAGCTAATGAAGATAGAAGGGTTGTTGTCGGAATGGCTCTAGTACCTGAAAAAAGAATTTACAGGAAAATTAAAGACAAAGAATTTAACATCTTTTTTAGTGCAGAAACTATTGCAAAGGCACAAGAATTATATATGAGAAACCTTAATGCAAATAATGTAACAAGCGAACATGAAAAACCTGTACAAAATGCTACGGTTATAGAAAGTTGGATTGTAGAAGATGCAAAAAACGATAAATCTAATATCTATAAATTAGATGCTCCTGCAGGATCATGGGTTATAATGATGAAGATCAACAATGATGAAGAATGGAAAAACATTAAAAATGGAACTTACAATGGTTTTTCTATTGAAGGATTATTTCAGGGGTTTGAAGAATTAAATGCTAATAAGGTTTTGAATCATGATGAAGAATTATTAGAAAAAATTAGACAAATAATTAAAGAAGATCAGCAAAAACAAAACAAAAATAAAAAACAATAGTAATATATATAAATCAAATAATTTAATACAATGAGCCAAGCAAGTAAAACGTTAAGTACTTTAAAAACTATTTTAGGAATGGATAAAGAAGTTAAATTAGCACAAATGAAATTAGAAGATGGAGTTACTGTTATAGAAGCAGAAACTTTTGAAGAAGGTCAAGCAGTAGTTATAGTAACAGAAGATGAGCAAAAAATAGCTTTACCTGAAGGAGAATACATTTTAGAAGATGGTATGATCTTAAAAGTAGAAGAAGAAGGCATTATTGCTTCTATATCTGAAAAAGAAGAAGTAGAAAAAGAAAAAGAAGATAAAGAATATAAAGAGAAAGAAGCAGAAGAAGAAGTTGCAGCATCTAGTAAACCTACACAAACAGCTACACCTAAAAAAGTAGTTGAAGCAGTAACAAAAGAATCTTATTTTAGTGCAGAAGATTTAAAAACAATATCTGATCTAATTGATTCTAAACTTGCTAATTTTAAAACAGAATTATCTGATGAAAAAACAGAAGATAAAAAAGAAGAAAGTAAAGAAGTAGAACTTAACGAAGTTGCTGCTGCAAAACCAATTACTCACAATCCTGAAAATATTTCAAATGGGATTAACGTAAAATATGCTCAAAGTAGACAAAGAACTACATTGGATAGAGTAATGGAAAAACTAAGTAAATAATAATTATTAATATAAAAAAATAAAAAGATGGCTACATCAATTACAACAACGTATGCAGGAGAGTTTGCAGGGAAATATATCTCAGCAGCACTTTTATCTGCATCTACATTAGAAAATGGCTTAATCACAATTTTGCCAAACATTAAATACAAATCAGTATTACAAACAGGATCTTATGATGACATAGTTAGAGATGCTACATGCGATTATGGAAGTCATGGAACATTAACTCTTGCTGAGAAAGTTATACAACCTGAAGAATTTCAAGTGAACTTAACAATATGTAAAAAAGATTTACATAGTATGTGGCAAGCAGAAGAAATGGGATTTTCAGCATTTGATTCATTAGCACCTTCTTTTGAAGAATTTGTTATTGCTTACACAGCAGCTAAAGTTGCAAATAGAATTGAAACTAATATTTGGGCAGGTCAAACAGGAACTAACGGACAATTTGATGGCTTTTATTATCTAGCTTCTGCTGATGCAGGGGTTATTGATGTAACAGGCACTACGGTTGACGCAAGCAATGTAATTGCAGAAATGGGCAAAATTGCAGACGCGATACCTACAGCGATTTACGGGAAGGAAGATACAACAATATATGTTGCCCCTAATATTGCAAGATTATATATTCGTGCATTAGGTGGATTCGGAGCAAATGGATTAGGAGCAAACGGTGTTGAAAATAAAGGAACAACTTGGTTTACAAACGGTGCACTTTCTTTTGATGGGATACCTGTAGTAGTTGCTCAAGGCATGCCTGCTCATTCAGCAATGGCTGCTCAAAAGTCTAACATGTTTTTCGGCACAGGCTTGCTTAACGATACAAACGAAGTGAAGGTTATTGACATGAGTGAGCTTGACGGCTCGCAAAATGTGCGCATTGTAATGCGATTTACAGCAGCAGTTGCAATGGGAATTTCATCTGACGTAGTACTTTACGCATAAGATTAATTAACTAGATTTTAAAAAGGGTAGGTAAAAGTGCCTACCTTTTTTTATAACATTAAAAATATAAGACAATGAGTTGCGATTTATCAGCAGGGAGATTAGAGCCATGCAAAGACGTAGTTGGAGGTATTAAAAACATATACTTTGCTAACTATGACAATATTGATAGCTACACAATGGATGGAGTGGACGTAGATGTAGTAGATGGATTTGTTTCTACAGGATCTATTGTTGGTTATAAATATGAATTAAAAGGGGGTAATAACCTTGAACAAACTATTACAAGTTCTAGGGAGAATGGAACAACATTCGTAGAACAAACATTAACAGCAGTTTTAAAGAAACAAGATGTTGGTACACATAAACAAGTAAAATTACTTTCTTATGGAAGACCAAGAGTAGTAATTGAAGACTACAACGGTAATTTCTTCCTTATGGGAAAAGAAAACGGTGCAGAGGTAACTACAGCAGCAATAACTACAGGTACTGCAATGGGTGATTTGGTTGGTTACACAATCACAATGGTATCCCACGAGAAGATTCCTGCAAACTTTGTTGATGCTACATCAACTACAATAGCAGCTAGTCCATTCTTTGATTCAGTTGTTTCTTCATAAAATTAATTTATAGGGCAGGTATATTATCTGCTCTATTTTTTTATCATGATACAGTTAGAATCATATACTGATTACCCTAAAAAAGCATCAGAAAATGCTAAAATAGCATTGAGATATGCAGAAAAAAATGGATGGGGATCATGTGGAACTGCAGTTGGTAAAAGAAGGGCAAATCAGTTAGCTAATAGAAAACCTATTACAAGAGATACTATTGCGAGAATGGCTGCTTTTGAACGTCATAGACAGAACTCACAGAAACCATTAGGTGATGGATGTGGCAGATTAATGTGGTTAGCTTGGGGTGGAGATGCAGGAATTAAATGGGCACAAAGAAAACTCAAGCAGATCAAAAGACAAAATTTAAGTTCACAAGATAGGGTATTTAATATGCTATTTTAGTTCTTATTTAATATATAAAATGAAAACCTACCTTAATTGGTGGGTTTTTTTTTGCTCTAAAAGTCCTATAAACATTGAAAAAATAAAAAAAAAGTAAAAAAAAATAAAAAAAAGTATATATTTTTTGTTAATAAGTAAAATAGTTGTATATTTG
>TARA_R110002020_G_scaffold17804_10_pt1 | contig 30396 bp, 31 predicted proteins | sample TARA_R110002020 | Tara Oceans TARA_R110002020 (sample SAMEA4396489) | marine metagenome | biome: Westerlies Biome; feature: [MES] marine water layer (ENVO:01000295) within the mesopelagic zone...; material: water (ENVO:00002006), including particulate matter (ENVO:01000060) such...
GCACAAGCTGAACTCACTCAAATGGAATTGAATGAATAGAAAAATTTTCATACTAATATTCGGAATGTTAATTCTATCTTCTTGTAAGAAAGAAAAGCAACAAAAAGAATTAATAAAAGAAACCTATTTTCAAAATGTTAGTGTAATAGAATCATTTGTAAGGTTTGAAAAGGACACAATTTATGGAGATGATTTATATGACGCTATCTCTTTTTTAGAAAACTTAACAAATATTAAATGTAGTACTTCGGAATCATATGATCCTATTATAGAACCAACTGAAGAAAATATTAGCGATTGGAAGAAATGGTATGAATTGAATAAAACATTTTTAGAATATAGTGATGAGAAAAAAGTCTATCTGGATAAACAGCTGAATTGAATGATAGCTAAAAATAATTCAAAAGTAAACTGAACGGAAAAAGCCAGTGCCTAACAATGTATATAAAAAATTGCTTATTTTAGGCTCAACAAAAGGTCGTTGCACGTTTGCTACGTCTGAATTTCCTTCGGAAATTCCTTGCGCGCAAACACGCAACTTTCCATATACAACAACGTTGTAAGCAATTAAAAAAAATCCAGCAAGAATTAAAATGAACAATTTGAAGGACTTAAATATCGAAAAAGAACTCTTACCCTTGTTCGACTATTCTTTAAATATGTTTGCGAAGGAAAAAATTATTGAAATTTTAAAAACACCTTTACAATCGACAAACGAAATTGTTGCTCGACAAAATATTTTAAAAGGATTTACTGCCAACAATCAAATTCTAAAGAACTATTCATATACCGTTTTATACTTGAATGAAGTCCATTATTTTTTAAACGACGAAATAATTGAGGACTTATCTCAAAAAAAACTAAAGTATAAATTGTTTGCTTCCAAACAAGAAAAAACTCGATATACAAGTAAATTTAATCAACTGATATTATTCTTTCATCACCTAGAATCAAAATACTTCACAAGACTAAAATTAAATGAGTTTCCAGAAGAATATACTACAAAAATTAAAGAAATTATAAAATTTCTATCAAGTTTTGAACTTTTCAAATACGAGCATATTATCCGAGAAGAAAGATTAAAGGACAAACACGTTATAGAACTAACTGAAAAAATAAAAACCCTTAAAAAAACTGATTTGATTATCCCTTTTTGGAAAAATTTATTTCTGTTTGAAGCTTATCTATCAATCAATTTAGGGAATAATAAAAATAATTTTACATTTCCAAATTTTGACAAGAAACACATTAAATTAAAGGACTTTTATCACCCATTAATCAATAAACCCGTAAAGAACGATTTTGAGACCGTGAGTAACGTAATTTTATTGAACGGACCTAATATGTCAGGTAAGTCAACTTTTCTAAAAGCTGTTGGTCTTTGTATATATTTTGGGCATTTAGGAATAGGAATACCTGCGTCTTTTGGAGAAATTCCTTTTTGTAATCATTTTTCAATAGAAATCAATAGACGTGATGATATTCTAAATGGTTACAGTCATTTTATGACAGAAATAATAAATCTCAAAAGTGTTGTTCAAAATGCTTCAAATGGAAAACAATGTTTTGCGATTTTCGATGAACTATTTAGTGGCACTAATGTAGAAGATGCTTTCGAGATTTGTCAAACAACAATAAATGGTCTGAGTAAATTTAAAAATTCATATTTTTTTATATCAACTCACATTCAAGAATTGAAAAATGTTTATAATGACCAAATATCAAATTATTACATAGATTGTGAACTTAAAGAGCACAAACCAACCTTTACTTATAAACTTAAAAAAGGTTGGTCGGATATTAAAGTTGGGAGAATTTTATTCGACAAAGAAGGATTAAATGAATTATTGAGCTGAAATAAAACGCAAAAAAACGGCTTACAACACCGTGTATAATTAATTGCTTGTTTTAAGCCTACTTGCGAACATTCCTGCGGAATATTCTATCTGTGATTTATTTGCTAAATTAGTTGCTTAAACACGCAACTAATCATACACAAACACGTTGCCAGTAATTTAAGAGACCACGAATGATTTACGGAATTTTGATAATAATATTAATAATTGTGCCAATTGGAATCGCATATTATTATGACTACAAAAAAGACCCAAAAGAATTTACTTTCTCAATTAAAAGTTTAGGAAAAGGAATATTTAAAGGACTTGTGTATGTAGGTTTTCTAATAGGTTTGAACGCAATCTATGAATTAGTAATACCATTCAATAAAAATCACGGATTTGAGTTTAATTCGGAAAGAGAAAAACTCGGAATACCAAAAATTGGGAATACTTGGGAGAACAAAAAATATGATTCTGACCAATACACTGTTTCGTGGTGGAATGATGATAAATCTGATAGACATTTTAAGAAAATAATCAAATACGGAATTCTAAACTCGAAATCAGAAAACGACTATTATAAAAACGAAAACAAAAAAGGAATTTATGTATGGTCAGAATATGACTTTACCATTGACACGTTCGAATATTTTATCGAGAAGCCTAATGATAAATTTGCTTCCGTTTCGGAAAATGGACGACTGAAGTTTGAAAAACCGAGAATAGAACAGAAAATAGATAAATCAGAATTTGAAAAATTTATATCTGAATAAGTACTACTGGCAACAACGTGTATAATTAATCGCTTTGGCAAGTGCTTACTTGGAAAATTCCTTCGGAATTTTCTCGCGTTCGTTTTTGTTTACTAAATTAGTTGCTGAAACACGCAACTTACCATACACAAAACCGTTGTAAAACATTAGAACGAAAATCTACAAATGAAGAAAAACCCGAAAATATTTTCAATTTTAATTACTTTAATTGTATCTGCAATTTTAGGATATGTGTCGATTGGGATTTTTAAAGAATATGGCTGGACCATATTTCTTGTTATTCCATTTATTATTGGATTTCTTCCACCATTTATTAACGGAAAATTATCAAAAATAAGCAAAAAAGAGAGTTACAATTTGAGTTTTATAACACTTGGAATTGTTTTAATTGGACTTTTAATCTTTGCAATCGAAGGAATGATTTGTATTGCAATGTCTTTACCTTTAATTGCTTTGTTAGTTTGGCTTGGTTCTTACATTGGATTTAAAGCCAATTTTGGAAAATGGATAAATCCGACAAATACAACAATAGGACTTTTAATTATTTGCATCAGTTCAATGAGTTTTGACTATATAAATGAGCCTGAAAATTTAATTCCTGTTAGAACGAAAGTTATCGTTAACTCAAATATTGAAAGTGTTTGGGAAAATGTTGTGACTTTCGACAAAATAGACAAACCAATTGACTGGATTTTCAAAACTGGAATTTCATATCCAACAGACGCAACAATTAAAGGAACTGGAGTTGGAGCAATTAGATATTGTAATTTTACGACTGGTAGTTTTGTTGAGCCAATCACAACTTGGAACGAACCGAATTTATTACAATTTGACGTAAAAGAACAACCAATTCCTATGAATGAATTTAATCCATTTTGGGAAATTCATCCACCTCATTTAGACGGTTATTTTAAATCATATAAAGGTCAGTTTAAATTAACCAAACTCGGAGAAAATCAAACTGAATTAGAAGGAACGACTTGGTATAAAGTAGATATTACACCAGAAATTTACTGGAAAACTTGGTCTGACTTTATAATTCACAGAATACATAAACGAGTATTGAATCATATAAAAATAGAGACTGAAAACAAATAACGTTTTACAACAACGTATAAAATTAATTGCTTGGTACGAGCCTACTTACGAAAATCCTCGCGGATTTTCTAGTCGGTTAGTATTTGCTAACTTTAGTGCTTAAACACGACACTAATCATACACAAGACCGTAAGCGGTCAGGCAAGGAAAACGAAATCAGACGCAAATATTATATCACATAATGGAACATAGAAATTTGAAAACCTTCCCTATATTGACAACTGAAAGATTGACTCTTCGACAATTATCTGACAACGATGTCCAGGAAATATTTATTCTTCGTTCTGACGCTTTAATAAACAAATATCTTGACAGAAATCCAAGTAAGACACTGGAAGACGCATTGAAATTTATTAAGAAGATAAAAAACAACAGCCTTTCTTATTGGGCAATTCAACAAAAAGGAAACAAAAAACTTGTTGGGACAATTTGTCTTTTCGACATTTCAGCAGAACTTAAAAAATGTGAAATTGGATATGAACTTTTAACTGAATATCAGGGAAAAGGAATTATGAGAGAAACAGTGAAAAAAATAATTGAATATTCAACTCAAACACTCGGACTAAAAACAATTGATGCTTATACACATAAGGACAACCAAAGTTCAACCAATCTACTTAAAGAATTGAAATTTAAAAGTACTGATAGAATTGATGATACAAATTCAAATTTGATTTTATTCCGACTGAACATTAGTAATAAAAATAAATAAGTGGAAAAAAGCCCGAACCGCTAACACCCTATATAATTTATTGCTTGGTTCTAGCCTACTTACGAAAATCCTCGCGGACTTTCTATTCGGTTTTTGTTTACTAAATTAGTTGCTTGAAACACGCAACAAACCATATACAACAACGTTGCCTACAATTTGAGAAAACGAAATAATGAAAAATATAGTCTAATGAAAAAAATACTAACCCTTCTCTTTTCAGTCTTTCTGACCTCAATTACATTTGGACAAGAGAAAAGAGTTATATCGAAAATTGATTCAACAAAAACACCTGAATTAGTTCTAATCCAAGAACTAATTGTAAAAGCACCAATAGATTCTGTTTGGAATGCTTACACTACAAAAAAAGGTTGGGAAAATTGGGCTGTACCACTTGCGGAAGTTGACCTGAAAGTTGGTGGATATATCAAAACGAATTATAATAAACAAGGTAAAATTGGAGATAGCACTACAATTGTTACTCACATCATAAATTACGTGCCAAAAAGACTTCTGACTTTACAAGCAGAAATAACAGATAATTTCCCTGAATTTATGAAAGATGATGCCAAGGATTTTTTCAATGTTATTTATTTTGACCAGTTAGAAAATGGACACACCAATATTAAATCATTCGGAATTGGATATAAAAACAATCCGAAATACTTGTCATTAATGAATTATTTCATTCCAGCCAATGAAAAAACTTTAATGAATTTAATCGCTTACTTGGAAAAAAAGGACTAAACATAAAAACTGTGGGCAACAACGTGTATAATTAAGGCTGGTTCTAGCCTACTTACTAAAGTCCTCGCGGACTTTCTATCTGTGATTTATTTGCTAAATTAGGTGCTTAACCACGCAACTAACCAGATACAAACACGTTGTAAAACATTTAAAATCAAAACATGAAAAACATAATTTTACTAGTTTTCACAGTACTTATATTGGGATGTAATTCTAAAAAGAAGAAAGAAGAACCTATTTCAAATTCTCACGAAAAAAATGATCTTAGTGATTCACCACTATTCAATACAGAAATTGTTGAACCTACAAAATTATTTGATAATATTTACTTTGTTGGTTATGGAGGTGTGGGAGCATTTATTGTAAATACTACACAAGGAATAATATTAATAGACGCCATGTGGACTAATGATGATGCAAAGAATGTTATTATTCCTGGCATAGAAAAACTTGGATTAAACCCTAAAGATATTAAGTACCTATTGGTTACTCACGAGCATGCCGATCATTATGGTGGCGCTAATTATATTGAGAAAACCTATAAATCCAAAATTCTAATGAGCGAAGTTGCTTGGAATAGTATTCACGATCCCAATGCACTTGTTTTAGTAGATCCTTTTGGAAATAAATCAAGTGATTTACCACTACCACAATCCTATCAAAAAGTAGATGATAAAGAAATTATATCTCTTGGGGAAACTAACATAAAAGTATTGTTAACACCAGGCCATACTAAAGGTGCTATTTCATTAGTAATCAATACAACTGATAATAATATTGATCACGATGTTTCAATATGGGGAGGAACAGGATTACCCAATACTCTTGAAGAAAATAAAAAATATCTGAAATCCCTTAATTATTTTGAATCATTTGCGATTAAGAATGGTGTCGATGCTCAAATTTCAAACCATCCGTTTGTAAACAATTTATTAGATGATATGAAATTACTTAGATTAAGAAAATCAACAGAAAAAAATCCACTAATTTTAACAACAGAAGAGTTCAAAAGAAATATCGATACAGCTTTAAGAAAAAGTGTAATTGAGAAAATAAACAGTTATCAATAACCACATAACTGAAGTCTTTATTGAAAAAACGTTTTACAAGACCGTAAATATTTAATTGCTTTGGCTAGTGCTTATTTGGAAAATTTATTCGGAATTTTCTCGCGTTCGTTTTTGTTTACTAAATTAGGTACTTAAACACTTAACAAACCATAAACATCAACCTAGCCAATATTGACAAAAAATAGAATTTAACAGTATGATTTTAATCAATACTTTTAATAAATTTTGAATATGAACTATTATCAATTAGGAATATTATTATCACAAGGTATATTAGTTTCATTATTGATTTTAATGCTATTCCACCTTCGTAAAAAACTTGGAATAGGAATACTCTTTGCATGTTTGGGGTTATTCCAATTTATGCAAGTGTTTCTTTCAAGCACAGTTTATGTTGAATTGGCAAAGAATTTCCTCGTATCACCAGGTTCATCAATTTTGTTTACTGCGTCACTTTTTGCTATCTTAATTATTTACATAAAAGAAGATGCTAGTGAAACCCGAAAAATAATTTATGCCTTGTTGATTACAAATATTGTCATGTCGCTACTTATTGAATCTTTTGGTTGGAATATTAAAGAAACATCTACATACAACCCTTTTAATGTTTCAACAAATCTTTTTAATAATAATGCATGGGTGTTATTTATAGGCACAATTGCGCTTTTTCTCGATTCATTATTAATTATTATTATCTATGAATTTATATCCAAACGCCTCTCAAGCCTATTTTTAAAAATTTGTTTGACCATGCTAATCGTGGTGAGTTTCGACACTACATTCTTTTCGATTACAGCATTTTGGAACTACGATAACATTAATACTATTGTAATATCGGGCTTAATTTCAAAAGGTTTTGTTGCAATTTTTTATAGTGTTATCTTTTCTATTTATTTAAAGCATTTCGACACTAGGGAATTCAAAACCAATTACTTAAAAATAAATGATGTATTCAAGCCATTAACTTACAGACAGAAATTTGAAATCGCTAAATCTGATGCTATAAAAACTTCAGAAGAAGTTAAATTGAAGGAAATTAAATATCAAACACTAACGAATACGTCTTCCGTTGGTGTTTTTCATACACTCAGTGATGGATACACAACTTTTGTCAACCCTAAATGGTGTGAGATTTCCGGTTTGTCGATGAATGAAGCTCTTGGTGATGGATGGTTTAAAGCAGTCCATCCTGATGATATTGAAAAAGTTAAAAAGGAATGGAAACTGGCAAACATTGAGAATAGAACATCCGAAACTCAATATCGTTTTTTGTTAAGTGATGGTTCAACTAAATGGGTATTGGGTCGTGCTGCTCCTGAAATAAACGACAATAATCAAATAATAGGATATGTTGGTACCATTACGGACATCACTGATATAAAACTATTTGAGAAAGAGCAAATTTTATTGAAAGAAAAAGCAGAAGAAAACGAAAAAGAAATTCAAAAACATAAAAACCACCTCGAAGACTTAGTTAAAAAAAGGACAAAAGACCTTGAAGAAAAAAACAAAGAACTTGAATCATTTAACAAGTTTTTTATTAATAGGGAATTAAGGATAAAAGAATTGAAAGATAAAGTGAAAGAACTTGAAAGCAAAATTTAATAAAGAAAAAACTGAAAATATTTTGGATTATTCACTTAATAAGACATTCCGAAAACACAGCACATGGCTGTGACAATGTGTCCTACTTAGTGGTGGTAAAGTAATAAATATCAAAGTTTGTAGCTCGCATCTATACCATTAAAGTTTATTAGCAAGTAGCTACTAAATTTGCCACTACGCATACACTAACTATTGTTAATAATTAATAATCGTATAACTAAATGAAATTTTCTAATACCGCTAAATTCATCATCCCAATTATATTATTTATTTATGCTTGTAAAGAAAATAATACAGAAAAAAACATTGATAGTAAAAAGGCACAAATTGAACGTGATATTACAATTAATAAAGAGAAAACTAACCCAACAGATTTAGCTAGTGATACTGATAAAGATTTATTTATGTGGGAAGTTTTAAATAGTTATGGGGCTGACACATTAGCTCTTGATATTATTGAATTTGGTAATAATAAATACCTTCAAGATAAAACTCAATTATTTATAGATTCATTGCTACAAATCAGTCCAAAACATTATACTGGAAATGAATTAAACAAAATTCAAGAAAAAATTTTACAGATAAACAACAACACAAATAAAAATGACCTTTTCGAGGTTAAAAATTCATTAATATCATACGTTAATTTATCCGATAATTTTTACTCCATTATACTTCGTAGTTCTGATGTATCCTATGATTTTTATTCATTAATTACCTACAATAAAGGGGGAGAAAAAATTGACGAATTCAATATTGGTGGTGGTGCCATAGAGGGTACGCAAATAGACTTTAAATTTTATCCAAATTATATCAAAATTATAAATGCTGAACCTACAGATTTATATGATATTGATGATAGACAAATTTATGATGTTACTATGAAAAAATTATTACGGATTGATAATGATGGTGAAATTAAAAATGTTAAAACGCCTGATTCTATAGTCACAAAGTATAAAACAAATAACGTCTCAATTAAACAACAAAAAATTGTAGGAACTTATAAATTTGGTAAAAATATCGAAACAGAAAATTGTGGAGAGATATTAATAAAGCCTTGTTCAAACAACAGTGTTTATATATACCATAGCATAACCAAAGCAGCTCCAAGCTATCAAACAACATCTCTGTTAACCGAAATAAAAATAGAAGATAATTATAGTTATTATCAAGATTCTTTAGGGAATCTAAAGTATAAATTTGAATTCAAAAATGATTCTATTTTCATATCAGGAATAGGCCCTTTTGTTAAATCGAGTAATAAAATCCCTAAAATATATATTCAAGGTAATGGAAAACATGTCCCAATATCAAAACAAGTCAATTCTTTTAAAATAAACTATTATTAAAAACTACTATTACCAACAATAGCTATAAGTAATGGCTCGTTTTTCCTTACTTTGGAAATTCTACAGAATTTCCATCTTGGTGTGTACTTGCAAAGTTAAGAGCTAACTTACGCATCTACTCATAGCCAAGACCTTTGTCTACAATTAAACATAAACTATGAAAAAGATATTGAAAGCTAGTTTGATTATAATAATTTTTATTCTAATTTCATATTTTTACCTTAAACAAGATTTTGAGAAAAATCCACCAACATTATACAAGAATTCTCATATAATTACCCTAAATGAGAATCAACCATTTGCAGAGGCAATGTATATTGAAAATGGTAAAATAATAGAAATTGGAACCAACCAAGAACTTGAAAAATTCATTTCTAAAGACGTTAAAGTAGTAGATCTAAAAGGAGCAACAATAGTACCAGGTTTTATTGATCCACATACGCACTTCTCAATTAGTATGTTTTTATCTGAAATGCATGATTTATCTGGCTTTAAACATACATCAAATAAGGAAGTCTGGAGTAGTTTTGAAAAAATAATCAAGAACGCAGATAAAGGAGAGTGGATAATATGCAAAGGTATTGATCCAATACTGGTTAATGATTTAATTCCACCTTCGATAAAATATTTAGATAGTATCGCACCAAATAATCCCGTACTATTTTTTAGTCAAAGCTTGCATAATTATTGGGCAAATTCTAAAGCTTTTGATATTGTAAAAATAGATAAGAATACTCAAAACCCTTCTAATCAAAGTTTCTACGGAAAAGATAACAATGGAGAACTTAATGGTTTAATTGTTGAGCAACTTGCAATAAAACCCTTTTTCGACATCTTAAAATCGGAAGTATTAACACAAAAAAAACTAATTAATGCTGCTTCAAAAGTAATGTCTGAATACGTAAAAAATGGAAACACTACAATTGTTTCTGCTGGAATTACAATTCAAGACAAAAAACCATTAATGCTATTTAACCACTTGTCTAATAAAGACCCCAAACTATTGGGAAGTATTTTAGAAAAATTTGGATACTTACCAAAAAGAAAACAAAACCCAAGACACTTTATGTACATGCGACATGATATGGGACATCTAATGCCAAAAAACAATAATAGTAGAAATGATTTTTACGATATTATTGGAATTAAACATTGGTATGATGGTTCTCCCTATATTGGCAGTATGTATTTAAACGAAGCATATATAGATTCCGATCTCTCAAACCATAAATTGCATATACCCAATGAACATAAAGGAAAAGCATTAATTAATAAGGATGAATTGAAAAAATTTATTATCGACTATCACAAAAAAGACTGGCAAATAGCAATTCATACACAAGGAGACGCTGCTGTAAATGATGTTGTAAATATATATGAAGAACTAGAAAAGGAACTTGATTTTTCAACTTCAAGGCATCGACTAGAACATGGTCTTCTATTTCCAATTGATAATATTGATAGAGTTAAAAAACTAAATCTTACGCCAAGCTTTCATATCAATCATTTATATTATTATGGTGATGCTTTAAAAGCAAGTTTAATTGGAAAAGATAGAGCAGAAAAAATTTTACCTTTAGCCTCTGTTAGAGATAAGGATATTAAATTTACCCTACACGCAGATCAACCTATGTTTGAAAGTCATCCTTTTAGATTAATCCAAACAGCAGTAGAGCGTAAAACATCTTCAGGAGATACGTTAGGATATAATCAAAAATTAACTGTAATGGATGCCATAAAATCCTTAACATTGGATGCAGCTTGGCAAATTAACATGGAAACTAAAATAGGCTCTTTAGAAAAAGGGAAATATGCAGATTTTGTTATTTTAGATAAGAACCCTTTAAAAGTTGATACAAATACATTGAGTAAAATTAAATGCTTAAAAACATTTATCAACGGAAATCTAGCAAATTAACTGTAAAACAACTTATAAAATTAATAGTTAGTGCTAGCTTACATACAAAAATTCTAGTCGATTTTATTCGGTTTTTATTTGCTAAATTAAGTGCTAAATAACACCACTAATCATACAAAAACACGTTTAAGTTAAAAAATGAAACCCGATTTATGAATAAACAATTTATAATTTTTATCATATTAATATTTTTCAATTTTGCAAGAGCTCAAGAGAAACCAATTATCGGATGGATTGATAACAATGCTTTAAATATTTCAAATTCCAATCAAACTAACGACATCAATATCCCTTTTGATCGTATGTCAGAAAAATTTAAAAATGCGAGAATCTATGGGTTTGGAGAAGCATCACACCAACACAAAGATTTTTTTAATTTAAAAACAAAATTTTTCAAATATCTAGTAATTAATAATAATTTGAAAATTCTTTTTTTAGAAGAAAGTTTTGGCGGTGCATATTCAGCAAATAAATATGTTAAAAATGGAGAAGGAAATCCAGTAGAAATTATTAAAAATTTTAGACAAGGATTTTTGCATACGTCAGAAATGTTGTCTCTTATCGAATGGATTAAAACATATAATGAGAGTCAAACTATCCAAAATCAAATCCAAATTTATGGTATGGATTGCATGTTTAACTATAATATAGTATCCATACTAGAATCAATATTTCAAGAAAATAATTTTGAACTAAAAAGCAATATATTAGAATTATTTAAAAAATATAAAGTAGAAAAATTTGAACCTTATAAAATAAAAGAGATAACAGCAGAAATTTCTCAAATTCAATCAGTACAAGACAGCATTAAAAATATATCACTTTTTAAAAATAAGCAAGATGCTCTAAATGGTCTAGAAGCTTTGAAAAGTTATATCACTTTTATGAATGAACCTACTCAAAACATTAGAGATAAAAACATGGCAGATTTAATATTTTATGCATCGGACTTTAAAAAAGCTTTTATTTCTGCACATAATTACCATATTCAAAAAACTGAATTACCACCAAAAACTTCAATCCCTTCATTAGGCAATTGGCTAGAAAAAAAAAAATGGCTTAAAATATTATTCAGTAGGTTTCGATTTTGGTGTTGGTAAAGTAAAAGGATATAACAAAGACAAAAAATGGGAAGAGGCAGAAATTAATACTGTTACTAAAAACACATTTTCAGAAACTTTTTTTAAATCATCAAAAGCTATTTTTTATTTTGATTTTAGTGAAGCAATTAAAGATGATAAAATGAACAATTTTTTAACAAAAAATAATTACTATTTAGGAATTGGTGGCTATGGAATTTTACCAAGACAAATTAAATATGCATTGATAAAAGGAAAATTATTTGAAATGTATGATGCCTTAATATTTGTTAAAAAAGTTACATTAAACTCATCATTAAAATAAAACTTAAAAAAAGCCAGCACATAACAACTTATATAAATAATAGTAAAATTTGGCCGAAACAAAAGATAATAACAACAATAAAATATGGTCTAAACTGAAAAATCTGCGATCTTAAAACCACTACTCTTCTTAAACATTTGAAAGATGAAAAGTTATTTGTGAAAAAAAATAGTACTCGCCTACCTCCCAAAACCCTCTCTAATTTTCTATTTGGATTGTGATTTGCTAACTTAGTTACTTTAACACGCAACAAAATCATATACAAAATCGTTGGGCGTAATGTAAAAATTCTACAAGTATGACAGAGTTACTAAAACATAACATCCTTAAACACATTACACTTTCTACCAAAGAGTTAGAAAATTTTTGCATCTTATTCAACCAAAAGGAGGTTAAAAAAAAGCAATTCCTTATGCGTGAAGGAGAGGTTTGCAAGTTTGAAGGCTTTGTTACCAAAGGTCTTTTTAGAGTGTTCCACATAGACAGTAATGGATTTGAACAAGTACTCTATTTTGCACAAGAAAATTGGTGGATAACCGATATCGATAGTTTTACCAATGAAACACCAACACAACTTTACATACAAGCGTTAGAGGACAGCCAAGTATTATTAATTTCAAAAAAAGACAAAGAGCTTGCTTATATCAATATCCCTAAAATAGAAAAACTCTTTAGAATCATGACTCAAAAAACGCATATCGCTTTGCAACAAAGAATGATAGACAATTTGAGTAAAACAGCAGACCAACGTTATGTAGACTTTATTCAAAAATACCCTAACCTGTTTCAACGATTAACCAACGTGCAAATTGCTGCCTACTTGGGTATAAGCCATGAGTTTTTGAGTAAAATAAGACGTAAAATTGCCAATAAATAATAGTATAAAATATATTTATTGAACTTGTTCAATGTTTTGAAGTGGATAACCGTTGCATCTTTGTACCATCATTAAAAAACAGGACAAAAATGAAATCGATTATTTCAACAGTATTATTCACAATTTTAATTTTATTCAAAATGAACGCACAAGAACAAAGTTTTAAAACAATAGAAACAAGTAAATTTAAACTTCAAGTATACAACGCATCCGAAAATAGTTTTGGTGTGGCATCTGTTATTATCTCAGGTAAAAACGATGCGGTATTAATAGATGCTCAATTTACATTGGCAGAGGCAGAAAAAGTAGCACAAGACATCAAAAACTCAGGAAAAAATTTAACCACGATTTATGTGTCCCATGGTGATCCAGATTTTTATTTCGGATTGGAAGTATTCAAAAAATATTTCCCGAAGGTTACAGCTTATGCAACACCTGCAACAGTAGAACATATAAAAGCTACAGCTCAAAAAAAATTGGAAGTTTGGGGCGAAAAATTGGGTGATAAAATCACATCTAATATTATTTTACCACAAGTTTTAAAAGGAAATGCTATTGAGTTAGAAGGCGAAAAATTGGAAATCATTGGATTAGACAATTTCCCTAAAAGAACCTTTGTATGGATACCTTCAATTAAAACAGCACTAGGTGGTATTAATGTTTTTGGCACAACATTTAATGTATGGATGGCAGATGCACAAACAGCAGAGGCACGCAGCAACTGGATTTCAATTTTAAATACCATCAGTGATTTAAAACCTGAAATAGTAATTCCTGCACACGCAAATACAAATTCTGACTTTACAGTTGATGCTGTAAACCACACTAAAAACTACATTCAATTTTACGAAGAAGCTTTAAAAAGCAACTCTACATCTGAAGCATTGATAGCAACGATAAAATCAAAATATCCAAATTTAACTTTTGAAACAGCATTAGTGCTAGGAGCAAAAGTGAATACAGGAGAAATGAAATGGTAAGATTTATAATAACCATCAACTTGGCATTGCTTTTAGTAGTGTCAAGTTGTTCATTTAAACAAGAAGCAATGACAAATTTAGAAATTATAAAAAGTACGTATGAAGGTAAAACTTCAGAAGAAAACGGTAAAAATTTAGCTAAACATGTAGCTAAAAATATTAGTTGGACAGAAGCCAAAGGTTTCCCTTATGCAGGAACTTATATTGGTTTAGAAAGTATTACCCAAAATGTTTTTAAACGCTTAGGTAGCGAATGGATTGATTATAAATTTACTCCTGAAGATTATATTTCAAATGAAGACAAAGTAGTTGCTTATGGCACCTATTCTGGTACCTATAAAAAAACGAACAAGTATTTTGAAGCGCGTGTTGCCCATATCTGGAAACTAAACAATGGTAAAATTATCAGTTTTGAGCAGTTTGTAGACAGTAAATCAGTTGACGATGCCATCCGTTAAAACATTTAGCCTTACACCATATGTAATTTATTGTACGCACTAGCCTAATTATCAAAATCCACGCAAATTTTATATTAGGTTTTTGTTTAATAAATTAGGTGTTAAATCCACGTATCAAAACATACACAACAATATTGGCTAAAAGCTAAAAACCAATCAGTTAAGAATATTTCTCAACGACTAAATCTCCCCAATCTGCAATAGATTGAATTAACGGAATTAAAGTTTTACCAAAATCTGTTAGTGAATATTCGACCTTTAAAGGAGGTTTTGAAGTGTAAACCTTTCTTTTAATTAAACCATCCTCTTCTAAAGCTTTTAATTGTAAGCTCAATGTTCTTTCGGTAACAGTAGGCATTGATTTTCTCAATTCGTTATACCTTAACTTTTCATTTATCAAATAAAAAAGAATAACTGTTTTCCATTTTCCGCCAATGAGTCCCATGGTTAAGCTTGCGCAGCAAGGGTATTCATTCCCTTTAAATTTAAGCATTTTTGGCTTTTTTGTTTCCATAAAAATTATACTATCATTTTTGACCGTTATTGCAAAAGTAAATGACTATACTTAATTTTGCAACTATAAAAATGATAGTTAAACAAAAAAGTAAAAAAATGAACTTAAAAGACATCTTAAACTGGAGATACACCACCAAAGAATTTGACACAAGCAAAAAAATATCTGAATCAGATATGAAGGAAGTGAAAAATTTATTGAGAATGAGTCCATCAAGCGTAAACCTGCAACCTTGGCACTTTATTATAGCTGAATCTAAAGAAGGTAAAGAAAGAGTTGCAAAAGGGACACAAGGCTTTTTTCAATTTAATGAACCTAAAGTTTTAAATGCATCAGCTGTTGTATTGTTTTGTTCAAAAATTGATGCTGATGAAAAGTATTATCAACATATTGCAGATACGGATGATAAAAACGGAAGATTTCCAGATGAAGACATAAAAAAAGGATTTTTAGGTGCTGTAAAAACATTTGCAGGCATTCATAAATATGACTTGAAAGACCTTAATCATTGGATGGAAAAACAAGTTTATTTAAATATAGGAAGCTTTTTATTAGGAGTAGCAAGTCTAGGAATAGATGCTACACCAATGGAAGGTATTGATGTAAAAGCGTTAGACGAAGAGTTTGGATTAAGAGAAAAAGGCTACACTTCCTTAGTAGCTGTATCAATAGGTTACAGAGCAACTTCTGATTTTAATGCTACTGAAAAAACACCAAAATCAAGATTGCCAGAAAGTGAAATAATGACAGTAATCTAAATAACAAAAACAATGAAATCAATCACTTATTTAATCTTAATTTTAGGGTTCCTTGTTTCATGCAACAATCCAAAATCAGAAGAAAAAGCGACAGAAACTACTATTTCTCAAATTGTAGAAAACCCAACAAATAAAATTGGTTTAAGTACTGATATTATTTGGGAACAAATGAATCCAGCACGAGGAGATAAAAGCCCTTTAGCTGGAACAATTTGGGGTAATAGAAAAGACGAAGTTCCGACTGGATATATAGGGAAATTTGTAGATGGATTTTCATCTCCACCACACATTCATAATGTAACTTATCGTGCCATTGTGATGAAAGGATTAATACACAATGACGACCAAAAAGCAGAAAATATGTGGATGCCTGTTGGCTCATTTTGGACGCAACCTGCTGGTGAACCGCATATTACTTCTGCCAAAGGAGAAGGAACAATGGCTTATATCGAAATCGATAATGGACCATATTTAGTAAAACCAACAAATGAATCTTTTGATCAAGGGGAACGCCCAATTAATATTGATGCCTCTAATATTGTTTGGCTTGACAACAACCAAACCAATTGGATTTCAGCCAATAACCAATCCAAAATTAGTTTTTTATGGAAAAATGCAGAAGGTGTTCGTGGCGTTTTAGTGAAACTCCCTGCACATTTTAAAGGAAACATTTACAGTAAAGGAACTATTTTATATGGAGTTATTATTGAAGGAAATGTTGATTACATAATGCCTAATTTAGATGCTGTAACAAATTTAGATGCTGGTAGTTATTTTGAATCAACAGGAAATAGTGTTCACGAAATCTCAACAACCAAAAAAGCATTGATTTATATTAGAACTAATAACATAATTGAAATAAAATAAAGCCAGTTACCAAAAACGAATATAAAATATAGCAGATAAGAGCTAAACTTAAAGTTTGGTTCTTTTCTGCTATATTTGTTTCTAAACTAAAATTAGCACATTTAATCAATAACTTACCATATACATATCCTTTGTATGTAATTAAAATAAGCAGCTAAAAAATGAAATTAACGACAATAATTCTTAATATTTTATTACTTAGTATTTCATTAAAAGAATACCATGTATTTAATGACATTAAAGATTGCATCAAAATAAAACCAAAAAAAACACTTTATTATAAGCACACCATAGACTCAATCAAACCAAACAGCATAACTCATGATTTATTGATTAATGGAAACGAAAATTTTGATATAATCTTAACTACTATAAAAAAGGAAGATTATGAAGAAGCGAAACAAATTAAGACAACTCAACTATTAGATAAAACTATAATTCCTTCTCAGGTAAATTTGACTGAATCTTGCTACACTGTCAAAACACCAATTAAGACTGTTAAAACCTGTTTAGAAGATGATGAAGAACTTATTAGTTTATCTTATAGTGGCTTTATAAAAACAATAAATAGCTGTGTTTTTTACGAAAACTGGTTTGAGTCAAGTACAACAAATTTATTGATAAATCTAGAAAATGGCTCAACATCCTATATAACTGGTAACGAGCTCATTTTTTCTCCAAATCTAAAGTTTATATATAGTTACGCTAATGATGGAATTGATTTTGCAGGTATTTCTTTACATCAAATTATAGATAAAAAAGCTCAACCAATTCTTATTACAGATTACGAAATAGAGGAAAAATATAACTTTGATTTCAGTTCTTTTGGTAAAGCATTTTGGGTTTCGGATAGTAGTTTCTATGCTAGTAATGGTAATGACTATTTTAAATTTAAAATTCAAGACAAACTAGTTAACTATCGTAATGAGTATAAAGAAAATATTATACATTCTGAAAATAATAAGTTTACAATTAAAGTTGATAAACTAAAAAATGGTACTTTCAGATATTCATCTTGGAATAAACCAAACAGCACTAATGATAGACCTAATTTAGTTTTGTATAATGGTGAGGTTGAACAACAAACTAAATATGGTTCTGGTTTTGATTATCGATTTGAAAACGGAGAGTATCTCTATATTGTAGAAATTAATACAGAAACAACAAACGCAAAACGTGTGATGCTCAGACTTTACAAAAATCATAACGAAATACTTTACACCAAATTAACAGATTTAAGTAAGTAAAAAATAAAACGACAACAACAATGACTATAAGTTATTGCTTGACTCCTATACTTGTAAAGTTAACCACTATATCACACAACAAACCACATAAAAAACCTTAGCAAAAAACTAAAAAAGTAGATATAGCATATTAAACAAGCAATCCTTAAAATTAATTATGGTATTTCTAAACCAAAAATGAAATAACTTAACACAACATTACTTACTCACAGTAATTAGATTTTATTAAAGCAATTAAACTTTTTATATAGAATATAGTCTTATTGAAAAATATAAACTGTGAAACAATTAACTCTAATCTTCTTTTTTGCCTTACTTATGGCAAATTGCTCTAAAACAGAGAGTGACAATTGTATAAATGAGCCAGTTTATGAAATTGATGTTAGAATTGGAGATTTTTCTGTTAACTATGTAAATCCTGAAATTTCACCTAGTGGAAATTATATGACTTGGATAGAAATTGATACTCTAAATGGTATTACAGGAAAAGTTTGGCAATGTGGAATTAACCCAGACAATGGCGAATTAATTCCTGCAGATGGAAAAGGATTTAATCCATTTGTTTCAAATATTTATTCACGTCCTGCAGATTGGGGTTTAGACAATTTAGGAGTTTATTATGTAGGAGCAACACCTTTAGGGCAAATGAAAATGGTAAGACCTACAAGTCCAACATCTGCAACTGTTACAGATATTGCAATACCAATTAACAATAAACGTAGAGTTTTTTACCCATCACAACTACCAAATGAAAACAAACGATTTGTATCGTATATATTAAATGATGTAATAAATGGGTTTTCTTCAACCTATCCTCAAAACACAAAATTTCAGTTACGTTTACTTGATTTAGATAATCCTACTAATGATTATTTAATAGAAGAGCAACCTAGTACTTATCCACAAACTGTAGCAATGGACGTTATAGTACCTAGATGGATTAAAGGAAGCCACTATCTTACATATGGCTATAAAGATTCCAATGGTAAAGCTCAAGCTAAAGAGTTTAATGCATTTGCACCAACCGATCCTGCAATTCCCATAACCAATGATTTTGCTAATAAAGTTGATGGGAATTCAGCTTTTAATCTGTCGAACGGAAATCAATATTTTATAAGTGGAATAGACGCAACAAATACTGCTTATTTTTACAAAAGAACTTCATTTAATTCAATCTTTGTAGAACATGAAGTTGTTATGCCAATTTCAGAAAATCTTGAAACCCCTTCATTAAATAAATCACATGAACCTTTTACTTTTAATAATAAATTATATTCGACATTTCAAATTAATAATGACGGTGGAAATTTCTTAGATACCACCTTCAATCAAGCTGGTGAAATTTGGTTAACAACTATCGATAATCCAAATCAACAAATGTGGTTATTAAGTTCATTTGATGACAATTTAAATATTTCTGAGCCAGAACCCTATGTTGGTAATGAAAAAGTTTGGGTGTTTTATTCAGCTGTTAAAATTGATGAAACAACCCCTTATTTAAAAAGAAAATATCAATTAAGAAGATGTATAACACCTATTAATTGATAAGAACATTCAATTTGTATTTTTATTAAGGTGATGAACTTCTTCTTATAAAATAGAAATTTTAAAAATCAATAAATTAGGATACAAAAAGTCAATTGTCTAGACCTTGTATAATTAATTATTAGTTATAATCTAATTAAGAAAGACTTCGCTGACTTTCTAACTGTGATTTCTTTGCTAACTTTCTCACTTAAATATACAACGTAATTATATACAATAATTAAGCATATTTGCGTTTAAAAACAACTGATTATTTGTTTTTACAATACAGCATAGTGCTGACTATGGTTAAAATTGGTTTGTATTTTAGATTAAACTTTTTGAGCCCAAATAAGTCAAATAACTATCAAACCTTAAATAATGAAACATCTACTGACCTTTTTACTACTATTTTTCATCCTCTCTTGTTCATCTGTTCAAAACGAGCAAGCGTTTGAGCCAAATAGTATTGAAATTCCGGTTTCAACTATCAACTATGATAGTATGACTAATTGGTATTTTCATCCAAATCAACCTTTTAACTTTTTAGAAACTTATGATTTAGATATTGCTGTAATTGATGAAAATTTAAACATCAGCTCTAACATTGAGATTAGCAATAATGCTACTACAAATACAGGTATTGATGTGTTTTGGGTACACCCAACCCATCTTGATAATCCGTCTACAGATCCAAGTACAGTATCAATTGATAATCAGGATACAAATTTTATTGGTCTTTCTATTTTAGCTCAGGGAGCATTATTAGCAAAATATGGTCGTTTTTATGCGCCAAAATATAGGCAAGCCACACCTGCATCTTTTTTAAGTCCTTTTCATACTGAAGAAGAACGAGCTGCAGGATTACTAGAAGCGTATTCCGATATAAAGGCTTCTTTTCAAAATTATTTAGACAACCATAATAATGGCAACAAAATTATTCTCGCTGGGCATTCACAAGGTTCCTTTCTTTTAGCCATGTTAGTTAGAGACCTATTTGACACTAATCCAGAACTAAGAGAAAAGTTGGTAACAGCTGCATTAGGAGGAATGGGCTATGTATATTCTAGCGACACCTCAACATTAGGAGGTTGGTGGCAAAATATAGGGCTTTGCAAAGTTACTAACGAATGTGGTTGTGTTCATTTTTGGAGAAGTTATGAAAATGATTTGGCTATACCAGAACCAAACTCCACCTTTCCATCGTATAGTGAAACTTTAAAAGAAATTGGATTAGTATTTCGTACAACTGAAGAAAATAATGACACTTTTTTTCAAGACAATTTAGTTTTTAATACTCAAAGCAGTCCACTACGCTATATAACACCAGGTATTCAATATAATTTTAGTAATGGTGCAAATTTTGTAGCCTTTGACAATATGTATACAGCACGTTTTAAAAGAGAATCGACTATAAAAACAGGTTTAGCAATAGATTACATTACTAATTTTACAGACCAACGACCTAATGAATTGGAAAACATAGTAAGCCTTAGTTCCTTTGAAGTTGGCGATTATCACATCAAAGATTATCATATTTATATTTGGACTTTAATGCAACAAATTGATGATAAAATTAATACTTGTTTATAACAATAAAACCTTGTAAAATAATTAATCCTTTTTACACCTTTAATTAAAGTAAGACATTTAATCCGATAAAACTATTGCTAGCATTGCATATAAAAAATAGCGCAAGACATTGCTATCAAAATGATTTAGGCATTTTTTGGAAAGTAGTCCAATGTTTATATTAGAAAATTTCTAATAGAAAGATAAGTAGTAAAATTCAGCTTTTAATAAATCTGAAAAACATTACTTATTGTCAGTATCATTTTCATATACGAAACCATTGGTTACAATTGTGATTTGCCTTGAATAAGACTAATTAATTTAAGTATTTTATACAGAATTCACAGAGTAATAATACGGTATATAGAAAAAACATAAATTAAAAATGTTGGCAGAATTAAACAGAAAAATCAACTGTTTTGTTATTTGATTTAATAGTCATTTATATTCCTTAAAATAACTATTAATACTATTTAATATTACATTGTATAAAAGCTGCATAAAACAGCTTAAAAAGGCTATAGTAATGATGTAACACATTTAAATACTAATCGATAAGCATCTTAGATACAAAACAAAAATATGCGCATAAAAAAAGCTTCACATTTCTGTGAAGCTTTACTTAGTAGCGGGAACTGGACTCGAACCAGTGACCTTCGGGTTATGAGTCCGACCTTGACCGCTTTTCCAACACAAACACTGGATGTTTGAGCTGTTCTATTTTGAAATCGTATGCAAAAACGTATGCACTTTTTGACTTTCTAATTAATAATAAATTTGATTACAAATGTAACCTATTAAAAAAAAATAGTAGATTTTAAAACTGAAATAATTCTACATTTCTCAAATCTTTTATTTGTTTTAAATTAATACATTGATTTTTTTTTATTATGACACTAACAAATTAAAATAAATATTAAATTTACTACTCACATAATAGGAATAAACTCCCTTAGGAGCTTATTCAATTGTTGTACACAATTAACTCACTCAACAGCAAACTTTACTCATTGAAAATTAAGGTTAACTAAATCTAAATTTTAAAATTATTAAGTTATCTATAAATTTGAGTAAATTAATAGAATTATGAAAAAAGTAAAACTTATAATTTTTCTCTTATTTCCAATATTAATATTTGGTCAAGAAATAAATTATAAAGAATATCAGAAAGAGATTTTTATAAAAGCGGAAAAAGCTCTTAAAGATTCCAAAGGATTTGAAGCCTTATATTACTATCACGAAGTTTGTTTTTTAGATTTAAAATCAGATATAGAAATTAAAGCAAAAGCTAAAATAGATTCTTTACTTCCTATTTATCAAAAAAAAGAATCAGATAAATGGAAAGGAATCTGGAAATTAAAACAACTAAAGACCAATCGATTTGACTATGAGAAAATTATAATTACTGAAAACGAAATCTCATTTTACAAAAAAGAAAATGATACTACTTACTCTAGAATTGAAACAATTAAACACAAAAAATACGACCCTAATGATTTAATGGTTGATATTCATAGCGTAGAATTTAAAAACAAAGAAATTTGGGAATTTAGTTTAAAAGAAAAAAACAACGAATTAAGACTTTTTCCAAACTTAAAAACACAATCAGATGGAACGACTTGGTTTCTTTTAGATGAACGTTCAATGATAAGAAATAAAGACGATAGAGAAAAAGCTTTAGCTAAAGAAATTAGAACTTATTATATAAAGATAAAATAACTGTGTACAACACTGTATATAATTTATTGCTTGGTTCTAGCCTACTTACGAAAATCCTCGCGGATTTTCTATTCGGTTTTTATTTGCTAAATTAGTTGTTTAAACAACGCAACAAACCATATACAAACACGTTAGCCACAATAAAAACCAAACTATGAAAAGACACAAAGTTTTAATTATTTTATTTTTTACTTTTTCAATATCATTTGCCCAAGAAATTGAAAATCTGAATGGATTCAGTCATTTCCGAATTGCACCGATTTCGTACCAAAATGGCGATATTGACATCTATCGGATGATGCCTGAAATTAAAAATACTTTAGCTAAAAAAGGCTTGAAATATGAATATTGGGAAAACAAACAAATACCAACTGAATTAAAACAAAATCCTTGTCAATTATTGACTTGTGTGGTTGAACAAAAAGGTGTTGTTAGAAGTAGTCAATCAACTAATGCGAAAGTAAGAATCTCTTTTTATGATTGTAATAACAAAATAATATATCAAACCGACTATAAAGGTGGTGCTATGGTTTTCTCTAGTCTATCTAATTATTTCCAAAAGGCTATCAATAAAACTCTTCAACCAATTGATAAATTTAAATACAAATTTGATTCTAAAATAACACCTAAATTGGACTTACCAGATGTTGAAACTACAACTGAAACTGAAAAAACATTAACAGCATATTTTGATTCAAATACTTTAGATGATATAGAAGGTATATACAAGTCATATAAATCAGAAACTTTAGGTCATTATAAATTTGGAATAAAAAAGTTTGGAACAAAATATAAAGCCATAATTCTTGAATCTGAAACTGTAAATTGGAAAATAAGCGAAGTAAAAGCAATATTTGAACCGAGTTCTGTTGATGATTTGTTCTCTATCAAATGGTTTATGGGTAATAAAAGTGAGTACGAAACTTTTGGCACCTTGGAAAATAAAGGTCTTTTATCAATAGAATTTACTAATCCTGAAACCAAAGAAAAAAGACAAGATAAATTTATTAAAATGTATCCTGCATTTTCTAGTGAGATTAAGAAAAAAGAATCTGAAAATTCAATTTTTGCGACAGGTAGCGGTTTTATCATTAACCAGAATGGAATTATCGCTACTAACGCTCACGTTATTGAAAACGCAGATAAAATTGAGATAACAATAAAAGATGATTTAAGCGAACAAATATATATTGCTAAAGTTTTACTTAAAGATGAAAACAACGATGTTGCATTACTCAAAATAGATGATTCCAAGTTTTCAAGTTTTAATAGTTTGCCTTATAAGTTAATCGAAAACACAGAAATAGGAGAAAATGTATTTACAATTGGTTTTCCTCTCAATTCAATTATGGGTAATAATTACAAAGTAAATAATGGGATTGTTAGCTCTAACACAGGAATTTCAGATGACATTAGACATTATCAAATATCTGTGCCTCTTCAACCTGGCAATTCGGGAGGACCACTTTTTAACGAAAATGGCGATATAATTGGAATAACAAGTTCAAGATTAAATGGAAAAGCTATTGGAACATCTGTTCAAAACGTAAATTATGCAATAAAATCAGCTTATATTCTTAACCTTATTAAAATGCTTCCTGATTATGAAAAACCTAATGGAGATTCAAGTTTAATAGGAAAAGACTTGAAAGAAAAAATTAAGGTGCTGAAAAACTATGTTTGTTTAATTAGAGTTTATTAAAATTACTGTGGCTAACACCGTATATAATTTATTGCTAGTTCTAGCCTACTTACGAAAATCCTTGCGGATTTTCTATTCGGTTTTTATTTGCTAAATTAGGTGCTTAAACCACGCAACAAACCATATACAACAACGTTAGCCACAATTAAAACAGAACCGTGAAAAAAGAGAAAGTAATAGAAAAATTAGACAAACATTGTTCTGAAAAACTATACGTTAGACTGACAAGGAAAAAAGGTAGTTTTGAGGGAATCTCTACTGGATTTATTCTCGATAAGTCGCCTGATTTTATATTACTTCAAGAAACAGACGAATTCAGAGTTTTAGGCTATCAAGTTATTCCGATTCAAACAATCAAACACGTTAGATATAATAAGAACGACAAAACAATCCATCGGATATTAAAAGAAGAAGGATTAATAAATGAAATTAAAGCTAAATATAAGGTTGATTTAACGGATTGGAATTCAATCGTGAAAGATATTAAAGCAACTGAATTGACAATTATATCAGAATGCGAACATCCTAAACAAAACTTTTTTTGCATTGGACAGTTAAAGCGAATTAATAAAAAATCCATTTCGATAAGATATTTTAATGCTCAAGGTATTTTGGATAAGAAAAACACAAAGCACAATTTTGAGGATATAACAAAATTGAGTTTTGACGACCGTTATGCAAATGTATTTTCAAAATATTTAAGAGAATAATGGAAAAAGCAGAAAAAATTTCAAATAAAAATGGGAATTGGTACATAGTCGAAATTATTGAAAAATGTGAACCTGTTGAACGAAATGAAAAGCAAGAGTTGCGAAGAGTTATAACTTGGGGAAATCATCATTTAATTAAAGCCGATTCACCAGAAAAAGCATTTGATAAAGCTGTAAAGCTTGGAAAAGAAGCAGAATATAAATTCACGAATTCTGACAAAATAGAAATGGAATGGATTTTTGTTGGAATTGGAGAATTGTTGCCGATTTATGAAGACATTGAAGATGGTGCTGAATTGATGTGGAATGATTACGGATTTATTAGTAATCGAAGAACAATGAGAATGCCTTACAAAAAGAAAGAGCTAATGAAATTAATAAAACCGAAACAACAACCGAATAAATAACTGTGGCTAACACCGTGTATAATTAATTGCTTTGGTCGTTGCTTATTTGGAAAATTCCTTCGGAATTTTCTCGCGTTCGTTTTTGTTTACTAAATTAGTTGCTGAAACACGCAACTAACCATACACAAATACGTTGTGGTGCATTTAAAAAATGACGTACAAATTTGAAAATAAGGAACTTAAAATAAATGGAAAATCAATTGAGTTTGATGACCAAATAAAAGAAGTCGTTGAATTTGATGAGTTTTTAGTTGTACGAACTGACTATTACGAATCAACTACGAATGAAAATGTTTATGGAGTAAATGCGGACGGAAAAATAGAATGGCAGATTGAAAGACTGCCAAAACTAACTCATAACGGAATTGAATACGACGGAATAAAAGACCCTTACACAACTATAAAAAAGTTAACTAACAAAACTTTGAAATTAGTAAATTGGGACAGTACAAATTTTGAGATTTATGCTCATTCTGGAAAACTAAAAACCAACCCAATGGAATCTCGAATTGGAAAAAGACCTTGGTAAAAAAAGAACTGTGGAAGAATTATTAAAATACAAAACCGAATTTCCAGAAAAATGGTCTTTTCTTTGGTCACCAGAAGAAGCAGAACAAATTCCGAATGAACATAAAGACCAAATTCACTTTCTGAATGAAGAAGGAACTGAATTCGTGAAAAAATATCTGAATTCTTCCAAAATGTTAGGGGCGAATACAGAAACTGAATGGAGTCCGTTTTATAAAAACTATTTCAAACACACAAAGTCAATTCCAATCAGAGATGATTCCGACAAAGAAATTAAAAAATGGCTGTATGAATTAGGAATACCATTTAAAAAGTATGTGATGGCTGATTTAGACAGAAGTGGTCATGCAATCCTAATGACTTGGAAAATGGTAATCAAATATTGGGAAGGACTTTTCTTTGTGGATGATATAGCAGTATTTGACCAAAGTTTGAATTGGTGTTTGTATTTTTCACACGAAGACTATCTATATTTTGGAAAAGACAACACGTTTGACAAGGAAGCTGAATATGAAAAAACGCTTTGGATAAACGAATTGCGGAATAAAAAAACGACACCACAACACCGTATATAATTTATTGCTAGTTCTAGCCTACTTACGAAAATCCTCGCGGATTTTCTATTCGGTTTTTATTTGCTAAATTAGGTGCTTAAACCACGCAACAAACCATATACAAACACGTTGGCATTCATTTAAAACAACCGTCATTCATAAGAAAATACAGAAAAAATTTGAAAACAATTCAACTAGAAATCAGAACTTTTGTATTGGAACTTGCCCTACAAACAGAGGATGCAATTAATGATTTACTTTTACTCTATTTGGGAATTTCTGACAAACATTCGACAAAATTATTCGGACAAAAAGTTGGAATAAGTTTTAAGAATAAAATTGATTTATTACACGACATTGATGTGATTCTAAAAGACGAACATTTAGATTTAGAATTGCTAATGATATTCCGAAATAAATTTGTTCACGATATTAATTCAAATGACTTTTTAAGTGTTCTAAAACAATTAGACAACGGAATAAAAAATAGATTCAATAAACATTTTGACGAAAACACATCGATAGAAAACGAACAAGATTGTAAAACAGCCTATCGAAATTTACACTTGAAGAACGCAAAAGTAATTCTAGAAAAAATAAGAAATAAAAGGGAACTCTATGAAAAAAAAGCCGAATTATTAAAAACCCTTCTACACAGGAGTGAACTATTAACTGACTCTGCCTTCAAGTTTGTGGATAATCTATTCGAGATATTGGAAAACTCTGACTTGGAAAATAATAAGGTTGCGGAATTAGCAGATATTATTAATACAGAAATTCAAAAATATACTAATGAATTACAATTTGACGAAAAGTATGAAAAGTCAAACCAAATACTTTCTGAATTGATATTTGAGAACGATAATTTAAAGAAAATATTCAAATAGAAAAAAACGAAATGCCAACAAAGTATATAATCCATTGCTAGTTCTAGCCTACTTACGAATATTCCTGCGGAATATTCTATTCAGTTTTTATTTGCTAAATTAGTTGCTTATACACGCAACGTATCATATACAAAACCGTTAGCAGAAATTAAAAAAAACGAACAGAATGAATAGTGAAACTGTGACATATCCAGCTGTAAATCAGAAATCAATATATATACTTTTTTTGCTAATAATTGTTTTAGGAATTACTTGTTTCGCAACTTGGTTTGGATATGTTCTTTTAAGAGATGGTTACATATTACACTCTCTGATTACTTTACCATTTATTCTCATTTTCCCCATTTGTATTATTCATATGACCGGTTCAAAAATAATCCTAACCTCTGATTCCGTTATCAGAAAAACATTGTTCGGCAAAAAGATGATTAAGTATAAGGATATAAAAACTTTAAAACGATTTGAACAGTTTGGAGGAGGTTCTGGTCCATCGACATTGATAGAAACTGACGAAATTCAATCAAACTCAAAAGATATATTATCTGTTAAGCAAATTTTTATCTCAAACAAAGAAGGTGCTAATCCTAAAAAAATGGAGAAAGATAAAAGGTTAATTTTTAACGAAACTTATGATATTTACAATCGATTAAAAGAAAAAATAACTTCTGCTAACACTGTATATAATTAATTGCTTCCGATTTTCCTAAGCGGAAAATCATCTCAATTTATTATCTTAGTTGCTTAAACCAAAAATCCTACGGATTTTAAGCCGCAAATAACCATATACTAAACGTTGTGCACAATAAAAAATAAACGATGAAATATTTTCTTATAATTGGAATTATACTCCTAAATTTCTCTGGACTTAAGGCTCAGTTTGATATTAAAGGCCAAGTCATTGACATAAATACAAACAAGGGAATTGAAGATGTTATTATTATGGTTTCTGGTTCAACTATGGGATCTAAAACAGATTCAAATGGATATTTTATTCTTAATGATTTAATGAAAGAATCCATTTTAATTGTTTCACATGTTTGTTATGAGAATTCAAGATTCACAGTTTCAAAAAAAAACAAGGAAAATATTTTCATTCAGTTGAATAAAGCAAATTATGTTATTGGAGAAATAAACTTGAATCCTAAAATGATTAAAAAAGTATTAAAAAATTTAAAGTGTGATTCTATAAGAAAAATTCAAGAAACTCCTGATTCAATTTTCACAATAGTTGAAAGCTTGTTTAAATATCCAGGTGGGTTGAATTGTTTAGATCATTTATTTTTGACTAATTTATATCCTCACATCAAATCAAAAACTATTAAACCTTTTGGTGAACTAGATTTAAATTTTTCAATAAGTGAAAATGGGATACCAATTAACATTACAGCTAATAAAGAAATACCAAGTGAATTTATTGATATTTTAAACTCAATATTTTTCAAAATGCCTAAATGGATACCAGCAACTCAAAATGGAAAAAAAATGGCTGTGAATTTAACTTACAAATTAAGATATGAATGATTTACTGTGCACAACACGGTATATATTTAATTGCTGATAATTTCTTAATATAAAACAATCTTATTTCATTAACTTAGTTGTTTAAACTAAAAATCCTGCGGATTTTAAGCCGCAACTAAACATACATTATACGTTGTGAGCAATTTAAACGAACCACCAGAAGCTAAATACTGAATGAAGAAAACTTTATTAATACTACCTTTTTTTCTACTGACTATTCTAGGCTGTAAAGCACAGGATAAAGCACCTTCAGATTTCATTCCAAAAGAATATGCTGAATTTGAAAAATATTTTGGAGACCTAAATAAAGATGGATTGGATGACTGTGTTTTGATTATCAAAAAGACTGATACAGCTAACATTGTTACTAATCGTTCTGACAAAAAAGTTGACAGAAATAGACGTGGAATTGTTGTTCTATTCAAAAAAGAGAAAGGTTATGAACTTGCCGATAAAAACTACAGTTGCTTTTCGTCAGAAAATGAAGATGGTGGAGTTTATTTTCCACCAGAATTATGGATAAAAATTGAAAACGAAAAACTTTATATCCATTACGGACACGGAAGATATGGATATTGGGAATATACCTTCCGATATCAAAACTCGAATTTTGAATTAATTGGATATGATTCAAGTAGTAATCGTGGTCCAGTAACAAACACCGAAACAAGTATTAACTTCTTGACAAAAAAGAAATTAATCAAAGAAAACACCAATGAAAATGCGGAAGGTGGAGATGAAACATTTAAGGAAACTTGGAATAAAATTAAAATAGAAAATCTAATCAGACTGTCTGAAATAAAGGACTTTGATGAATTAGATATGTATAATTATTAAAAAAACTGCCCACAACAATGGCTATAAGTAATTGCTTGTTCTCGCCTACTTCTGAAAATCCTCGCGGATTTTCAGTTTGGTGTGTACTTGCAAAGTTAATTGCTAAACCACGCAACTACTCATAGCCGAACCGTTGTATGCAATTGCAACGCTCAATTCAAAACGTGTAAAACCAAAAATAAAAATCACTGATTTTAAGCTAACTTTATTAGTCTTTAGC
>TARA_R110002020_G_scaffold117476_13_pt1 | contig 30009 bp, 44 predicted proteins | sample TARA_R110002020 | Tara Oceans TARA_R110002020 (sample SAMEA4396489) | marine metagenome | biome: Westerlies Biome; feature: [MES] marine water layer (ENVO:01000295) within the mesopelagic zone...; material: water (ENVO:00002006), including particulate matter (ENVO:01000060)...
ACCTTCAAGATAATAGTGTTGATAACTGTCGATTACAAAGTCCCAACCTGTCCAGTTAGGGTTTCTTTGTGAGTATTCTTCCTTATCTAGTCGATAACTATTATCCATAGCAATAGTTACAGGGGTTAATCCGCTAATTGGGAAGTCATATGCATTTACTAATTCTACATAAGATTCACAGTCAAGGATTCTATCATAAGAACCGTGTGTTTTACCATAGCGATAGGTGTACTCATTGCACAGGGCAAACCCATGTGAATATAACCAAAGAAAGTTTAATCTGCTTTGTCTAGCCCAAATAGTGCTAGGATGATTTAACATAGCAGGTTTCATTAGATGTTGCACTTTATTACTTCTAATTCTGTAAAACACTTTTAGGTCTCTAAGAGAAGGTTCTCTGGAGAATTTTGCTTTGTACATGAAATACAATAGATTAGTGTGCAACATTTGACAAGTCTCTGTAGGCATCTTGACTACGTGCTTGTCTAACATTTGTTCTGCCGATTCTACTGGACATCTTGATAGTGCAAAGATATTCACTCTTCTTCACCCAAAGCAAAGTATTCTTCTGAGGTAATGTAAGAGATTCTTGTTATTTTTAACAAGGATAAATCCGCAGACCAAGAATATTTTCTAGACATATCTCGTTGTTCCCAAAACGACTTGAAACGAACTAGTGAATCAAACGTATAACCGATTGATTTTCTAACTGTATTGTCGCTAAATATTGTGCTTCCGTATTGTGTTGTTGTTTTCATATTTTCATTCTCCTTATTGATATTTGATATGCTTGATAGGCTGGCATACCCTTCATTACTAATTGTTTAGCAATTGCCTGTCTTTTCTCTTCTTGTTCTACAGGTCTTTGTAGGAAACTAGGTTTCCAAATGCTTGTGTCTTTTACTCGTTGTTTCATTAACATATTATCTCTGCCAAATGATACCAGTATGTTCATGACCGCACTTATCGCAGGTACTTGTACTGTAAAGTACAGAACCAGTTTTGTCGTGTTGTCTAGAGAATGTTAATTCTCCTTTGCAAGATTTCATGCTTTTCCATCCGTTGTTTGTGTATTTTCTATTGCATATTTTATTATTCATATTATTATCTCCATTGAATAGGTGAGGGAAGGAGATTCACCAAATTGGTTACTGCTTCTATTGTCGCCCCGTTCTCAACTTCCCTCAAGGGTTTGTATCGTTAAACTGTAGATAGGCTTCGCATTGAAGTCAATCTTATGATACACACCTTGCCCCCCTCAGGGTATATAAGCAACGGAAATGGGGGTCGGCCTCGTTTTTGTTCAAGTGATTGGGGAGGAATCGGTGAATAAGAAGTAGTACGCAACCAATCCCGCTACAAGTAGCATCCCGAATCTTATAAAATTAAGACGGACATTGTTAGGAGGGTTGCATTTTTTGCTGCAACAATAATGATTGGGTAATAGTTTACCCTGATGAACATAAGTTTCGAGTAGGTGATTAGAACCTTTGGGAATATCTACTCCACAGGATTGACAGATTGTATCTTCCTCTGCTCGGATATAGATTTCTTCTACCAATCTCAAGGTATCACCTAAGAAGTGGTAGGAGGAAGAAAACCGTCAGACGGTAGCCCCATTCTTCCCCCCACCATAAAGCCTTAACTAACTCTAATTATTAGAGGTTGTTATGCTCGCTACTGGGGCTTTAGAAGAGTTATTCACTCTTCTGAATCACTAAGGAGTGATTCGACAGTCCCATCCCATAGGCCGTCTTTGAAACGCTTTGCCATCTTGGTGCGGGTTGTCTTGACCACAGATTTAGCATATGCTTCTGCGGTTTCATAGTTTAGTCCCTTTCTTGCGAAAATTACTGAACTGATGATTGCGTCGTGGTTGTAGAAAGCGAGAGCCGCTTCTTCTACTACGGCACAGATTTTGTCAATTGAGACTCTTACTGATGCTGGAACGGAAGGCTTCTTGCCCTTTCGTCCAAGAGGAGAACCTGCTCTGCCTTTCAAAAGAGCCTTTAGTGCTCCATGTGCCGCATCTCTCTCATCGGGGTTGTTCTCACCAATTTGGAGGTTGAGGTCTACTACTTTGCGTAGGCCGTCTCCAAGTGTGTCGTCTGCTTCTAGGTATTCGTTAATCTCGATAACGAGACTGTTCCATTGTGTTTCTTCCATTTTTTTTACCTGCCCTTTTAGGACATATTCTTACTTAGCATACTGTATATAAAGAACCCTAAATAGTGCTTCTTTTAGCCCACTTCTCCGATAATACCAGTTTAGCCATTCGTCTCAAATACGTCTCAAATATGAGAATTTGAGTTATACCCCACAACTACACCCATGAACCATAGATAACGGGGTTTTTTTATGTCTCATCTCATCTCATCCATCTCGTCTGTCTCTCTCTTTCTCTCTATGTATATCTCTTACTGACAAGGGGTGTTATAGGGAGCCTTTCGGTATTATTATAATAATAATATATATTTTATATGAGATATGAGATATATGAGATACATACTCTATCAGATAGAGTTATCACCTATAACTCCCTCTCTCAGCACCTAATACGTCTCATCTCATTGTGAAAATTGGGTGAGACGAATCAGTTTATACATATTATATTATATTGAATATAAGATTTTATATTTTAATTTTCTATTCACTATACCTCCAATTGGAAAGGAGAGTTATAGTTTAGCCTTGATATACTATTCAATAAATTGTACGAAAAGGGAGGGGTGGTTTATATGCTAGTTAGAGATATCTCGCTCACAACCATATGGTTCTACTTTGCTAACCCCACCCCTAAGGGCGGGACACCTCATCCCAACATTTGTCGCAGATACAGACGTTCAGAGTGTTCTTCTCAGCATAATACTCCTTTAGACACCCTTCGACTCTTTTGGAGCCTTTACTGGAGGTTGAGTTACTATGGATTCTCATTCGCTCCCCTCCTTGACTGGGTTACAGACTAAGCAAGAACTCAGTTTGAACTTGTGGTCGAACTCTTCGCATCTAACGGCTACTATGCTTACTATCTTCTCAAATGTCCATTCAATCATTCTTCTTCACGCTCCAACATTGTTCTTCTGATGTCTAGTTTTGTTCTCAAAAGGAGTTTGAGAGCAACCCCTAAATCCGCCTTTACGTCTACAGGAGAGGATGGGATAGACTTGATGTATAGTTTAATCATTTCTTGGTCATCAGGGTGAAACTCTTCCAAGACTTCAGGATTGTTTAGGAGAAACTCAGCCATTCTCACCGCTTCATCTGCTTTCTTCATTCGGTCTTCTTCATTGTAATCTTCTTGAGTTTTAGGCCATTCAGGAGTCTCTTCAAAGTTGTAATAGAACATACGAACCATTTCACGAAGAGTTTCTCTATCGGATAGAACAACCATCAAAGATTCATGGTTGCCAGTATCAAGACATCCGTAGTTTGCGCTCTTTTTGTCTTCTCTGTCTGTTGTTAGACCTACACCGCAATGCATTAGGTTACGGAATAGATTCTTTACAGCATCTATGGAGCCACTTCCGTATGGGTCTTGTAGGAGTCTCATTATGTTGTTTCTTGCGTCTTCTAATTTGATGGGCATACCAATCTAATCTATTAGGGTACTAGTTCGGGTTGTGCAAAGTACAACCATATGGTATTACTTTGCTTTACCCCAATGTAACCCACAAAGGGGCGACAAAGGGTGTGCAACCTCACCAGACCTCACTCTTCTTCGCCAGCCTCCTCTGCTGCCTTCAGAGCATCTTTTTCTGCCTTAGTCATCTTAGGTTCGATGACTGGCATACCGTTCTTATCGACCTTTACGCCGTTCCAACGGTTTTCCTTGATAGCGTCTGTAAGGTTACGATTCATTTCGTTTACCTTGCCTTTTACGAAGTCTTGGAAGTTAGCGTACGAACCGCCCGTTCTTCCATGAGGGAAAAAGACTGCAATCATCTGCGATTGAAGGTTAGTAGGGATTGCTGCATAGGCAGTTGTAACCATTTTCACCGCAAGCGCAAATATTCCGAGAGTTACTTCGGAGTATGCAGGTTGATTTCCACGTCGGGCTGCTGGAAAACCTTCCATTTTGCCACCAATGGAACGTATAGCACTCCAAAAGGATGTACGTTCATCGTCAGTCTTCGCATCGTCACCTAGCATTAGGGACAAGTCGATTGCTTTAGTAGTTCTAGACTCCTCAAGCGTTTCAAGCCATTCTCTTACGTTGTTAGCGTTTTCATTCCAGTTATTCTGTTTCATGTTTTTCATCTCCTGTTTGTTGGGTTTGGTTCGTTGCACACCCTTTGAAGCACCTATCATTTCGATAGGGATATGTAGTCGGGTAATGCAAAGCATTACCATATGGTAAGGTTTACTTTGTAAGACACGCACCCTAGTACCTTAATCATATGATTAGGTATGTCGAAAAGAAAGGCACTATACCAACGCAGACACTATCAAAACATCGCTGAAACACTAGCAAGAGATTCTAATGTTACAAAGCGCACTATGTACGCTATTCGAGCCAATTTTAAGCGAGATAATGAGAATTATAACGATGCTCGATTTATGGCAGCATTCTCAAAGGAATACGAGGAAATTCACGGCTACAAGTGGGAGGAGGTGGAAGAAATTCAACGAGTAATGATATGAGGCTTGAAGGCCGCCCTGTGATGTGCGATGCTGAGGGTATTGCCAAAGCCAATACCATATGGTAAGGCTACTTTGGAAGAACGAACCCTAGTAGGACAATCTTAAAGAAGTGTATGTCAGAAGACTTTAACGAGACAGATATGCAGAGAATCATGGAACAATCAGAGACAATTCTTCCAGAGAAGGAGTGCCGAGATTGTGGGAAAACAATGACTTTCAATCCTATTCGATACTATGGTGGTTATGGCTGCCAGCATTGTGATTGATAATCGCCATCCTGAGCATCTGCTGATGTAAAACTGCTCGGGGTATTTCAAAGTAATACCATATGGTAAGGTCTACTTTGTAGTCCACGAACCCTAATAGGGTAACTTACTGCATATATATGGTAAACGGTTGGACTAACAGAGAAACATGGCTTGTAAACGTACATTTTGGCGATGACTGGAAAAGCGCACAGGATGTAAACGAAACTAAAGAATGGATTGAATATGCTTGGGGTTCGGTGGACTGTCTTCCATCAAAACCTTTCTTTAATGATTATATCAACTTTGGCCTGATTAATTGGGATGAACTTCTTAATATCTTTGAAGAGGAGGAGTCCAGCCCGTAGCGGGGTCTATTCCAAAGCAATACCATATGGTTGTAACTTTGAGAACAAACCCCCGAAGAGGAAAACTTTCGTTTTTTGGCTCTTAATCAGTAGTCGGCTCTAGGATAGCCATATGCTCCATATTGACAATCATTGCACATACAGTCTGTATTGTGAACGGAGAATCCTATTCTGTTGCGACGGTAAATCTGTAAACAAGTGTAACAGTCAGGGTCAGCCTCGCCATACTCTCTATCACAAGTGCAATTGAGTTCAATCTCCAATTGGTTGTAATCTCGCTCTATGGCTTTCTGTGCTTCTTTCGACAATGCGTTATATGCTGGAGAATCCATCAAATCACGTATTTGGTTCATTTTACGCTGAGGGTCATTCTCAGCCTCTTCGTTGCGTTTTTGGACTTCTGCGACTATATCATCATCATCCCAACCTTTAGCCATTAGTTCATCCCATATTTCTTGTATTTCTTCTTGTGTTAGTATCATAGTATCACCAAAGACTCCTATCTGTTGTGGTATATTGCTTGTGGTATGCAAAGCGATACCATATGGTTGTAACTGGCTTTGCCATTACAACCCTAGTATACTAATCGCTTGTAGTTGTGCTTCGGGGGGAATGAAGCGAACTTATCAAGGAGTTGATATTATGAAGGAAAACAATTGGAATGAAAATGCCAACAAAGTGCGAACTTGGTTGGAAAAGGAAGATAGAGGAAGAACGAATCAAGCAATATCATTATCACTTATGTTGGGTGATGATGCTACTAATGATGATGAACGTACTAGTTTTTGGTCGGCTATTCGAGCAATAGGGAGTAAGTATGATGACTTCCCTTTAGCAAGACGTGGCACTCAAAATCAAGCACCCGAACAAGTTCAGGCCGTTGCCAATTCTGTCAAGAGCCGTCTTTACGATGTCTTTGTGGCTATTGGCGACCCATCGCTAGTTATCTCGATTATGAGACCGCATGGCCGAACTGGTGGGATATACGCCACTATTGAAGACTATGCAACTGCAATGTCCAAATGGGGCTTCGATGAAGTCCTAAAGGCTCACAAAGAGCGTGGATATATGGGTGAAATGGATGGAGACAATCCTAAACTTCCCCCAGTCCCTGTAAAGGGCAAAAAGGAGGTACTTGAAGAAGAGTGATGCCTAATTCCCCCCGTCGCCCCTTCATGGGGTATGGCAAAGCCGATACCATATGGTTGTAGAGTGCTTAATAAGTATCAGAGAGCGTCTATAGGATATATAGCGTTATTGTCTCTGTAGCGTTATAATTAAACATTGAACGGTTGCGTAATGCGTTCTATAGTTTTTTGTTAGCGGCATTAATTATAAGCCTACAGAGGGCTCTCAATACTTATTAAGGACTGTAAGTGCCTATCTACACAACCATATGGCTTTGTTTCTAAATTTTTAAATTAGTTCTTTATCATTCAAATGATAACATTACCCTCCAAATACTGCATATCTACAACAACTATAGTATACGCTTTGCCTCTTTACGATATCTATGTACAGTTTGCGGCCTTACAGCCGCATACCGATTAAGTTATATGGTCGCTATCCCTACGACCTACTGTTACAGATGGCTGATATAGATGAGGCCAATAGACTAATGAAAGAACTGGCTCTACAGTTAGCGAACACCATGAATCTAATAAAGACAGAAGAGGAGAATTATAAGCCATTAAGCCCTATTGCTCAGAAGCAACTTAATACCTATATTACTAAGGCTAAACAAGTAAATAAGATGATTAATGAATTTATAGAGCGCAATTACAAGCAAACTAGACTTGATGACTACTAATCCTAAAGAACTAATCTATATGATATCAATTATAATGAACTAAACTATAAGATACTAATGAAAAAGAAACAAAGTTTATGATTTTTATCCTGTAAATACACTCTTTATCAAAAAAATGATGTCGCAAGTGCCAAATAAATTCCGAGCCAAATTTTGAGAGATTATTATGACATGGAAACTCATACTTAAAAAGATGGATTACAACCAACTTAGCGATAGCGAGAAAAGAAACATTTTCTACGATATGGTTGGCGATAATGCATACGAAGAGATTGAATTGAGTGATTTCATTGATAGTTTTTATGACACGGAAGGTTATTCAGAAATTCCTAAAGAATTTGCCTTTCCCAAAGACAGGTTCCGACTGGTTGCTCTAGGCGGAATAGAAATTTATGAAGATGACTATGATGTTAATTTCGAGGTTTTTGCAGAAAACACAGAGAAGCCTAGCAAAAAACAAGGTGAAATTTTTAGTGATTCACCTGAAATGTATTTTATTGGGGATATAAAATTTCAAGGAAAAGTAGAAGACTATAAGAGTTCTAATGCTGATGCAGATTGGGAATTAACAGATTTATCATTTAATGATTTTCTTGAGTTATCCGAAATCAATGGTTATTTAGATTTAGTAGATTTCAAGAACTTTAACCAAAGTGCAGATTACAACAAACTTGTATCTTATCTCAAAGAGGCGGGTAAGTGGGATGGGCAAACTAGCGTAGAAAAACTTCCAAAAGTTAGCCACCGTGAAGAAGTAAAGAATTGGTTAGAAGAAGCCGAGAACTACGCTACTCGAAAATATGAACAATCCTATTCTCCTGATGATGACGCTTCTATTGAAGAGGCGCAGGACTTTTACAAGTTACTAGAGTATCTAGAAACGACCAATGAAGATGATTGGGATGATAGAAAACTTAAAACAGATTTTGGCGCAGCAATGGATATTGTTAGTGAGACATTGGGCGGATTACCAGTAGAGTGATTATTATGTGGAAAGATGAGATTATAAGAAAAGATTCTGAAGATTTCAGAAGAAGAATGGAGGAACGGCATAGAAAAAGCATGAAAGAAGGCGGCGGTGTTGATTATAATAACCCTGTCCATGTAACAGTTGAACAAATACTCAAAGAACACGGCTATGGTGAAGAAGCCAAAGAAGTTATTGAAAGACTCAAATTAAGAATGAAATGGCTAGAAAAGAACGCTGAATTTGGCGGAAGAGATTAGGTGATATTATGTGGAAAAATGTTTTAAAAAGTGATGCAAGAGAGTTATCTGAGCAATATGGTAGAGATTATATTGACAGGTTAATTGGCGAATCAGACGATGAATATGAAAGTGCAGTATCAGAAACTTTGGCTTATTTGATTAATAATCAATTAGTTACTAGAGAATCTAATAAATCGGATATTGAGGAATTAATTGAAAAACACAAAAACGATATTCAGGTGCCTGTTTATGGTGGTAAAATGGATGTATCTTTAGACAGACTAGGTTTTGCAGGAACTAGAGTAGATGTTATTGCTAACGATGTTTTCAAACACATTCAACAGATTTTAGGTAAAACAATTAAGAAAAATCTTGAAGAAGAAGAAGAACTAGCAGTTCAAGTAATTAAGTACGCTAGAAACGAACTGAAACTTAAAGGCAGTAAATTAGAAACTGTGCTGAACATGGCATTAGAATTAACTACGCAGACTCATGGTGAAATGGCCGAAGACGAAAGAGTTGATAGAAAAGTAGGTTCTAGATTGGAGAGATAATTATGGATTTTAGAAGAGTATTAGGATATGGAAAAGGAACGCTTGAGGATATCTTAGAGAAGATATCGCAAGGTAAGGCTATTTATACATCAGGTAATGATTTTGTTAGAATGACTTTGGACAAACTTAAGCCTGTAGGTGGGGAGCAATCTACTGGAAATCAGATTAAGTTTGTAGCCAGTCTTGTAGGGGAAGTGGTGAATGCGACTTATGACCTATACAAGAAACTGGAAATGAGGACACCAGATGAAAATGAAACATTGGACTTGCCTGACGGTGATGAGCCTATTACAGAAGAAATGTTTGGGCAAACATCAGTCGGTGCGATGACTAAATATATTGTACAAAGAGGACTGTATGGAAAAGATGCAGACTTCAAAGAACTCATTTCTGAGATGGGTATAGAGATGGCTATGGTTGAAGAAATTTTAGAGTCAAATGAAGGCGCACAATTTATGAGAGATATTGGCTTTTGGCTATCTGCTTTCATTATCAATAGTAGTGGCTCAATGGAAGCGGCTGATGAAAGAGAAGAAGTTACAGAAGTCAATGTTCCTGATGAGAATCCAGAAGAGTTTGATTCAAAATTTCAAGACAAGTTTAAGATGGAAAAGTGGTTTAACGTTCTAAGAGAGTGATTTTGTGTGGCGGCAAATACTCAAGGCTGAACTTGCTTCTAAGACGGGCTTTGCTCAATTAGACTTTGATAACATAGTTATTGAGGATGAGGATAACTGCAAAGAAAGGCTAAAGCAACTGGCTAAAAAAATGGAAAATATTAGATTAGATATTCTAGATAGAGAAATTGAAATAGATGAGGATAAGCCTGATTATTTAAAATATTATCCAAAAGGCACAAATAAAATAGGGTCGGTTTATCATAAATTTGATGACTCGTTGCCCGAAGAAGTTTACTGTAAAGCAATAGAACTCCTGAAAGGAGCCGAATCTAGATTTTTTACTGAGAATGTTATGGGATATAGCATTACCACATCAATCACCCCTCTTTCTAAGTTGGTTGCTATATCTAAATTAGGAACAATAGATTCTAGTTATCCTCCCCTTATGGGTAAGCATCATTTGTATCTTAGATATTTTATGGGTAGATGGGAAGAAATTTTTCCCGACATAAGAATTAAATTGGAGGAAGCATTCAATGTGGTTTGATATTCTAAAAGTTCTCGGAACGAAGAGTGGATATGCTCAATTGGATTTTGACAACATAGTTGTGGAAGAAGAGACGAATTGCAAAAAGAGATTTCAAGAAATTTGTAATGCATTTAGAAAATTTACTAAGCAGGAATTTAAAATAAATAATTTTGGAACAGAAATTCTTGATTTAGTGAATACGGAATCAAGTGAGGATTCTGCATATTTTGATGAGCCTAAAGGTATGGGTATTAGAAAAGTAGATGTCATTTTTAGTGCTTTTGTATATGACCCAAAAATTCCAGAAGAAGTTTATTGTAAAGCATTAGAAGTATTCGATGAAATTTGGGCATCAAAAGCAGCATATGAGGTTGATACTCCACCCGATATTGACATAGGCGATTATACTATAAGGCCGTATAAGTATCAACATATGAAGGGATTGAGAATTTTCAAGCGTCGTCGCACTTATCGCAGAGCAGCAGCAATATATTTTGGAGCGAGTTTTGGAGATAATTCTAAAATAATTTTAAACAATCAAGAGTTTACACAAGACGAACTCTTTAAAAAAGTAAGAGGGATATTATGAACTGGTTTAATATCCTCAAAGTCTTAGGCACTAAGAGTGGTTATGCTCAATTAGACTTTGATAATATAGTTATTGAAGATGAAGATTGTTGTGAAGAACTTTGGAAAGAACTTAAACAGATTGTTTCTAAACATAGAATAGTTCTCAACGTTTTTTTTGATTATCAAGCAGAAGGTTTTGTTGTTGCTCCATTAAGTGAATATGACTCTGAACCTAATTTCCATTATTGGGTTGCAAAAAAACCTTGTGAACTGATTGAAGCAGTATTGCGTGTAATTCCTTTTTTTACTTTTAGACCCAAAAATTGGAACTATTCAGTAGAGGGTGCTAAAATGATAAGGAATTATATACACCCCTTTTATTTTGAAGGAGAAAAAGAAAACATAACAGGCTTGGGTGGTCATGAAATACATATGTGGATGGAATATAAAATAGCGGCGTACGACGACTTAGAGGCTTTTCAAGAAAAAACTAAAAGTTGCCAACAGATAAGACAGTCGGAGACAATAACTCCAGATTGGATTTCTGATATGGATTCTATCAGAGGGATATAGTATGTGGTTTAATATTCTAAAGGTCTTAGGTACTAAGAGTGGCTTTTCACAACTTGATTTTGATAACATAGTTATTGAAGATGATGATACTTGTGAAAAGAAGATAAGAACAATTGCTAATTCTTTAAAAAGTCTTGATTCTTATTTTAGACCTAAATATAAAGTAATTAGCGACGAAGAACGATATAAGATATATGAAGACTCGGAAGGAAGACGTTTCGGAATGATTTATCGTATTGAGGGTAATATACCTGAAAAGGTGTATTGTAGATTGTTAGAGTTGATTAAAAGTGGCTCCCCAAGAGCATATTATGAAGAACGATTGGATGATTTCAATATACAGTTCTTTGACAAGACGGAAGGCAAGATTAAACTTTCTGCCCATTTAGAGAGTACAGATACAAGAAATGCTAGGTCGAAGGCTTGGATGCATATTGGGTATTTTTCTAGGTCAAAAAAAGAATATGTATCTAAATTAGAGGAGGCTTTCAATGTGGTTTAATATTTTAAAAGTTCTAGGTACTAAATCTGGTTTCTCCCAATTAGACTTTGATAACATAGTTATTGAGGATGAAGACGATTGTAAGACACGTTTCATAGAAATGTGTAAAAAAATGGAGAAGTTGGGGAAAGAAATAGGAAGAACTTTACCAGAAGAAATAATAGATATTAATTCAGATAGAGAAGAAATGTTTATTGAATTTAATAAAACCAAAGATTTAGAGGGGAAGGATACTTTTTCTAGCATTCGGATTGACTATGATTATGCAGACATTAGTAGAGTTCCAGAGGAAGTAGTCTGCAAAGCATTAGAATTATTGGGTAATGGTAAAAGAGATGATAAGGTGGCCTTTATGGGATATGCAATTAGAAAGTGGGATTACGATAATAATAACCAATATGGTCGAAATAGGACTACAAAGAGAGTGTGGGTAGACTCAGATTATTCTAACACCCAATACCTAACTGTAGGCTTTGTTACTCGCATAAGAGATAAAGATGATAAATATTCAAAAGACTTGTATAATAAATTAAGCGAGGCGTTAAAATGAATTGGTTTAATATTATTAAAGTATTAGGAACTAAGAGTGGTTTCTCTCAGTTGGACTTTGATAATATCGTCATAGAAGATGAAACGAATTGCCTAAAACGATTGAGAGAACTCAATGCTAAATTGCATAAATATACTGTGGATGGACAAGAGAAAGAAATAAAAAATAATTTTTCTAATATGACTCGCTATCTATTATATACCGCAAGTGAAGCCGTTGGTGAAATGCAAGTTAATAAAGAGATTCCTAATATTCCAGAAGAAATTGCTTGTGCGCTTATCGAATTTATTCAAGGAATTAAAGATTATAAATATAAGAAAGAAATAGGAAGCCAACAGGGAGAATACCATTTCAGTTTTACTGAACACGACTATTCAGAAGGAAGAGTTCTTTCTGAAGGTAATTCCTATATGCTTTTGTATGTTGGTGTTGGGAAAATGATGTATAGAATTTTCTTTGTTAATACCCTCGAAGCAAAAGACAAATTTAAGGAGTGGATAAGTAGTGTGGTTTAGAATTCTCAAGAAACCAATTAGCGATATCCGTGATAAGATGGATGTTCCTAAAGATATGCGAACTATCGCTACTCAATATAAAGGCGTATTCGACCCTGACCATTGGAGAAGCGAAAACCCCCTAAGTGCGGCGGAAGCAAATACTAGAATGCCTTTTGGGGGAACGGGGCAAAAGCCGTTTGGTTTGTGGTGGGGTTTAGGTACACAATGGGTTGATTGGGTTACTGACAACATGGGGTCTGAACACTACAAATATTTTTATGAAGTGAAAATTGTTGGTAATGTTTTGCAATTAAAAACAAAACAAGACCACATAGATTTCTATGATAAATATGCAGTTGATACCTTTACCCATTGGAAGAGTAATGTTGGTCTTGGAGCCGATACTCAAGAACAAAGAGAAGCGAGAAAAAAACTAAGTAATAATTGGCATCAATATGACTGGACTGCAAAAATTAATTGGAAGCGTGTTACAGCAGATTACGATGGAATAGAAGTTATGGGAGGTAAATTCCATAATGCGGCACTATATGATGACCAATATGCTAGGGGTGGGAGGGACAAAGACTTCCCTAGAGGAACAATAAAATGGGTTTACAGTTGGGATGTTGATTCTGGTGTTGTTTGGAATACTGATGCTATCAAAGTAGGAAAGTTATTATTCAGCGAAGCAGACCCCGAATGGAAGCCTGTACCCGAATGGGAGGATGATGATTGATGTGGTTTAATATTCTTAAAAATGAATTAGCCAGTAAAACAGGTTTCTCTCAATTAGATTTTGATAATATAGTTATAGAAGATGAAGATGATTGTAAGAAACGTTGGCAACAACTTTGTCAAGAGTTAGAAGGATTCACGATTTCTGATACTGAAGAATACAGAGTCGTAAGCGACAAAGACGGGGTGAGACCGTATGGGGGAATGCATAGCACAGAGTTTATGGCAAAAGACGGTTCTAGTAAAGCAACACTTTGGCTGCATTATGATTATGATAGTGAGATACCCGAAGAGGTTTATTGTAAGGCTTTGGAGATATTATTCGATACATCAATAATTGGTTCTTCTAATGGTGTCAAAATCAGAGATTATGAAATCTTTAAAACAAGTAACGTAAGTGAAATTCCAGATAAAACATATAATGTTGAATTTAACCACTACATAGAAATAAGAACATCGCAACCTTACTATTATGACTTAGGATTCACTCTTCTAAGTTCGGATAATAGTCTTGAACCTATTGCTAGAAAACTACTGGAGATATTAAGATGAAGTGGTTTGATATTTTAAAAGTCTTAGGAACCAAAACAGGTTTTTCGCAACTTGACTTCGACAATATAGTTATTGAAGATGATGATAACTGTAAGAAACGTTGGCAGAAAAACGTAGAAGCCTACGGAAATTTTGCAAAAAGAGATTTCAAATATAGACGTAAAAACGCACCTATAGGAGAACAACCCTATGTAGATGGCTATGTTATGCCAAAATCAGTAGGTATTAGTTCAACAAGTTATTCAGAACCTAAAAGAAAAGATTCCCATTATTCAAAGACTATTATTCTTCTACAACATTTGTATAGCCCCGATATTCCTGAGGAAGTATATTGTAAGGCTTTAGAAATGTGGGATAAAAATACTACAGACGAAATTGATATGGAGGGATATAAAATTACCAATACAAATATACCTGATATGAATTTAATTACTATCAAAAAAGATAACTTTCCAATTGCTTATTTGGCATATTATGTTTCAATGAAAGACGAGATTTTAATAGACCAAAAAGACGGCACAATGTATGATTCAAGGGATAAACTTGTGGAAAAAATTAAGGGGCTGAAAATTTGAAATGGTTTGATATTCTTAAGGTGCTAGGAACTAAGAGTGGTTTTAGTCAATTGGATTTTGATAACATTGTTATCGAGGATGAAGATGACTGTAAAAAGAGATGGAAGCAAATAGCAGATAAACTCAAAACTATGGCTAGTAAAACGCACGAATTAAATGGTGAAAAGTTACAATTAAAAGATGACGATGAAAAAGATGGTGGGATTGTACACGGAGAAGAGGGAGATTCTCCTATGAATACTTACATTCAATACTATGTTGATTATGATGAATCTATACCTGAGGGGGTTTACTGTAAAGCATTAGAATTATTATCACGCAACTCTGCTAGAGAGGAAAGAATTAATTCTAATGGAGAAATAGATATTTACGGTGATTGGTTTATCTATAGAAGATTTCACGAACAAACATATCTTGACCCCGCAGAATATGAATTTGATATCCACCCTCCAAGCATATTTAATAATGTAGCGATACAACATACGGATTCAGCCTTTTCTATGGATGGGGAGGAAGTAGGGATAGGCTACTATATGGCCTATGATAAAGTTACTATTGGTGGTCAAGATTACACTTACGAACAGTTAAGAGATTACATGAGAGGCTTGATGAAATGAATTATTTTAGGAAACTATTAAAGCATTAGGATTCATGGGAGAAGTGATAGCGATGTGTTGGAAAGACGTTCTTAAGCGAGATGGCTGCGGTTGTTCCACTCAAAAGCAAGATAAAGGCGAGGAGTTTGAGAAAAAGAAAACTTCTAAACCTGACTATATCGACCTTGATGGGGATGGAAACCGAAAGGAGTCCATGAAGCAAGCGGCTAAGGATAAGAAAAAGCGTCCCAAGCCCAAGAATCCATTTACAAGGAAAGATTGAAATGACTCGCTGTACTTATCTCGACCAATGGTTTGATTGTAAATCAAAGGAAGTAGATGAGAAAGAAAAAGACACCCAGAAGTGCTTTGTTACGGGGAGAAAGAAATGAGTAAACTACAAGAACTATACAATACCTTTAATCAAGAGGAACAAAATAAGTTCCTTGAGATTAAACAACAGAATCCTAATATGCAAGATAGGCAAATTGTCTATCAAATTTTAAATGCTAGGAGAAGCCAGAGGAGTCAAAACAATAAGACTAACCAATTTGCAATGAGGGCATCAAGGCCAGTTGTAAAATCTACTTGGCGAGAAGTTCTCAAGTATTGTGATTTACATAGGAATCCCCCTGAACCTATTCCTGCTAAAGAAGAAGAGAAGATGGTTGGGGCAGTAACTACTGCAACTCCTAATATTGTTAGACCTAGATTTGGAGGGAAGAAAGATGGCGAAGAAGAAGAAGAACCAACAGAACGTTGATGGAAATACCTTTAATCAGGATTTTCAAAACATTAAATCCATTCAAGAATACGTTGCATGGAAAGACAATGCTCAGAAAATATCGGGAACATCTATTGGTGTAAAGAATATAGAAACTCTTTGGGACTTTCTCGTTAATCACGTTACGGCAGATGTTATTCGTCAAGATTCTAAAAATGCTGGAAGAGACAAAGATGGGACTTATCCTTCTATTGATTTCATGGAACAAGTCTTAGATAGAGGTGTTCTAACTAAGGCAGACGTAATCAACATTAAACTACTAGCAAAAGATTTAGAAGCATTGCAGGATGGGACTTTAGACCCTAGACTTATCGTTTTTACTGAAATTGATTATGATGTAGATTCAGGAGAAGAAGTAGGAAGAAAGAAACTTCAAGGACATTATCGTACAGATGAATATGTTAAGAGAAGAAAGAAAGCAGGTAAAGACGATGGTATTCCAGCCGTTCCTGCGGATTGGTATTCAGGCTCAGGTAATCCCCCATCATTTGCTCTATTTGGTGGTAATGAAACCTATGCGAAGCCTAGAGCATTATATGAAATCCTTAGAGATATCTCTGCTGATATCGGTAAGACAGGAGAGAAAGTATTCATTGAAGATTTAGAAGTTGTTAATTTGAGAGGAAGAAATCAAGTAGAAACATTGGCAGGTCTTTCGGCAGTAGAGAAATATTTTGATGATGCTATCAACAACGCCGCTTTTTGGAATGAAGGTGGTAAACTTCTCGTAAATAAACTACAGAAGGATTTTGCCACGAAGGATTTTAAAATTACCCCAAGAGAACAAACTCTTGTTCGCCGCATAAGTGGAATAGGTAATGATAAAGAATCTACTGCGGGAACTATTAAAGAGGCTAAGTTTACTTCTACATCTACACCGTTAATTGATTTAATTAATGCGGCTTTGATTAGAGCAGATAAGAAAACTGCTCCTAGTCAATTTAGAGCGTGGCAAAACGCTAGAAGAGGCGGCTTTGATTATCGAAGAACAAGAAGAGAAAAGTTTGGTGAGGATGCTCAAGGTAATCCTGATGCCAAAGTAATTTCAAAGAGATGGCAAGAATACTTGTGGAGATGATAATATGGTTACTCGTAAGAGATGTGGTTTTTGCCAACATGATGATAGAGAAAATCTAGAACATGAATTAGAAACAAGAGCCACTACTTGTGATAAATTAGATTCAGAGTACGGATGGAGAAGCGGTACTGCTGCTCAACATCAAAGAAATCATATGGGGGAATATGAAATGAGTTCTAATCCTCGATGTGTTCTATGTACAGACCCTATGAGAAAGCACTATGAAACTGCTATCCATAATGGAGAGATAGATAGTGAGGCTGTAGCAGAAGCACTCGGCACAACAAAGCAACAAGTTCAACGTCATATGAAACACCATCTAACCCCTATTGTTCAAGAAAGTGCGGCTATGATAATTGCTCAAAAGGAACTCAATGAAGTAGATGTTCTTTCAAACAATGTTCAGAAATTAGATTTGAGACTAGAGCAGGTTTTCAATAGTAATGACCTTGACCCTAAAATGATTGATGCGCTTACTAAGTTAGCAAGAGAGATTAGAGAATCTTTGAAGTATCTCATGGAGTTCAAGGGTAAACTTGTTCATAAGAGACAAGATACAATTATTGTCGCACAAATGCAAATTGTTCAAGAAGTGTTAGCACAGAACAATCCTGAGATTTGGCTTGATATTAAGAAAAAGATGCAGGAGAAATTACAATGATTTGGGAAAAGATTATCAAAAAGGATGAAACAGTAAAAGAATTAGTTCATCATGCTTTACAACTACAATATATTTCTAGACCTGAAGATTTTAAAGAATCTTATACTATTGAAGATATTGATGAATTTATTGACGCTGTAAAAAAAGAGTTAAGGTATAGAATTTATAGGGGTAACTTAATGGAATTTGATGAAAAATATGCTAAAGACGCAATTAAACTTTTAGAACAGGCTAAGGAGAGATTACAATGAGTTGGAAAAATATATTGAAAGAAGATGACGTATTTGCAGAAGTAAAAACAGAGTATCTTAATTTTGTTGAGGAAGTCTTGAAAAAGATTAGTGAAGAAGATTTAGGTTTTTCTATGTATTCTTATTTTGATGGTTTAATGCCTGAATATGTTGAGGATTCCGAAGAATTAAAAAAAGATATTAAGGACATTATTGAGGACTATGGCGATAATCGCTATGTTGATACTAAGAAGTTAAAAAGTATGTTTGATAAGTTAAACCAAAAGGAAAACTTACGAAACTTAATTGATTCACTTAAAGATTAAGGATAGATTACAATGATGTGGATGAGCCTACTAAAGAGTGAAGTTAGTCTAGGACTAAGAGAACTCCAAACTTTGCTCTTTATGGAATCCGCCGTTGATAGTTTAGTCAATGAAATTGAAGAAAAGGGAATGACTAAAGGAACCAAAGAACTTTTTAGGAAGATTAGAGAAGGGGAAGAACCTATTGAGGAACTACACTCTGTCTATGCTGAAATTTATGACCTTTCTTTAGAAGACTACAAGAAAAACTTTCAAAAACTTCTAGATGCTTCTCCTCCTTTACAATTTTCTGACGTTGAACCTATGCTAGATACTGCTATTTTGTTAGGTTTCGACATACAAGACCCTAGTAAGGAAACTACTGAGGCCGACGAAGATAACTTTCAAGAGTTATCCAAGAAAGTGAAGGAATTGTCTAATGTTACCTCCCGAACAATGAGAAATAATCCTGTTCTCAAAAGAAAATTAAGAGTTTTTAGAGAGTTAGATAAGAGATGGTTACTTACTTTTAAGAAAATACCTAGCGATTCTACAGAAAAAGCAGAATTTAACTCCAATTTAGAAGAATTTTCTAAATTATTCTTTAAAAATTTACGAATCAATGATTCTTTTATAAAAATCAAAGATAAAAAAGTTCAAATGGTTCAAGATTTTACTTCTGAGGCACAAGAAGGCAAGCAATTTAAGCCAAAGGACAAAGAAAAGGTAACAAAGTACCAAAGAATTAGATTAGGTCGCCCTTCAGGTGATGATTTATTGACTTATGTTGCATCAAGTCAAGAATTTAACTCTGTTTTAAAGACAAGACCGAAAATTAAAGCCTTTTTTGAAGAAAAGATGCTAAAATACGAACCAAATCTAGAAGGTGCGGAACAATATTCAGAAGTTATCGGACAATTAGACTCTGCTGATGTTTTAGCAGCAAAAGGAGTTACATTTACGGCAAAACAAAATCTAACTGGTGATGATATTACTAATTATTTAGATGCAATAAGAAAAATACCTAAAAGTATAGAAAATTTTGTTCCTGATTATGTTAATAATAGAAAATTACCCAAAAACACATTTTTAACAAAGGAATCTCTAATAGATTCAAAGACTGGTAAAGTTTCTGCAAGAAAATCCTTATCACTAAACCCTTATGCCGATGCAATAATAAATAATACCTATAAAGGAAAGGAATGGATTAGAGCCTTGTTTGAAACTGTAAGAATGCAAAAAGTTGTACCTGAATCTACTCTTAAAGTGATGTTATTAGATGATATTGCATCTGCCGTTAGAGACAGCAAAGGAATAGTTAGAGATTCTCGCAACTACAGTCCTAAATATGACTTTAATGTTGATTCTCTTATGGAATTAGAACTGTCGGAGAATCCTGAAACTGCAAGAGAGCAATTAAGTAAATATATGTCTGCAAATACCACTATACAGGGCGATGTTAATTCAAGCATAGAATCTATGCAAAATAACGCTCTTTTGGATAAAAGCCTGTTTACTTATGCTGAATCACAACAAATTAAACAATTGTGGGAAGATAATAAAGGGGATTCTGCTGATGGGGAACATCCTTTTGGTGATTTAGAGATTACCCTTATAGATTCTAATAGTAATGTCTTAACCGAAGAAGAAGAAAAGGCACTAGCGGCAACTGGCGGTATTTCTAGAAGTATTTTTGCTAAAATAGAGATAGAAGACGAAGAATATGATAGAAAAGAACTAATAGGATTCTTGCAAAGTGCGGAGATAAAAACGCCTGATTCTCTAGAAACAGGGAGTAATTTGGCTCAAATATACGATATTTCCACCGAAATTTCACAAAATCCCTTCGTTGATTACCTATTGAGTGTGCCTTCGGAACAATTAAACGATATAATCAATTCCCCTCAGATAGGCGTTGCTAATGCTGCTGAAAAACTAGAGCCGATAAAGTCTCTAGCATTTTTGAGTAAAATTGGAAGTGCTGTAGAAGGAAGCAATCGAGGTCTTGTTAAAGAGACATTAAAGAAACTAGTTAGCGAAGAAGATGATGCTAAGAAGAGAGAGATAGCAACTGAACTTAACGATAAGATGGAAGATTATCTTGCTGATGTTAAGAAAGTTTTAATCTCTGGATTCCAAACTGTATTAGATGACTTTGCTGAGAATTGGGCAACTAAAACATGGGGAAAAAGAAAGGGGAGAGTTATGGATGCAATCAATCAATTTAAGGCTACGAGCCCACCCCTACTAACTGGAGGCGATGTATGATGGAAGAAGCAGAACTATTACAAGAACTAAAACGCATCGCTGCTATGACTGAAAGCGGTACTATTCAAAGAAATAGAGCCGTTACTGAATTAGCAAAAAAATACAGACCTGATGAAGACCTTAAGCAGACTAAAAAATTCATAAGAGAAAATCTGAAAGGATTGGGGCAAGGGTCTAAAGAACCGACTAATGAAACATTGAGAGAACTACTGAAATCTAAGCCAGTTACTAGAAGAGGCAAAGCATTGGCTCCTTCTGATATGATAAGAAGAAAACTTGATGAAGATATGGGAATTACATTCAAGAATGAAAATTATGATGTTTCTAGTGCAAGTATTCAAGATAAGATTCTAGCATATGCAGATACACTAGAAGGAAATGAACAAGAGAACCTAAGAAAGAATTTTGATGTTCTTGTTACTGCCTATAAAAGCATACAGAGAAAAAAGACAAGAAAACTACGAATCAAAACTATTAAGATTGATATTGATAAATACATAGGAGCAAATGCTCTAAGTAAGGCTTCAATCCGAGAAGGAATCTACGACCATTGGGCAGATGTTAATTCTAAATATCCTGCATTCAAAGAGGCTCTAAATAATTTGATTGAGACTGCAATCGGCATGATTAGTGGTATTGAAGTGAGCGAAGAAGTTGAGCCTCCGAAGGCTGCTGGCGTTAATAGAGATGCTGTAAAATTCAGAGCCAAGATGAAAAAGATACAAGATGAGTATTCTGATAAGAACTTAGAATACGTTTACAAGTTTGATAAGATATCTGCTAAGGCTCAAGAAAATCCTGTTCATCGACTTCTCGATGCTCTAATTAGAATAGAAAGTGCAGAGAATCTTAATCAGAAGGTAAAAGCGAAAGGGCAAAACTATGATGATGATGAAACATCGGGTGATGAAGGTTGGGGTGCTAATTATCTAGGAGAGATAGAAGGAGCAATGGCTGAATCGGGTGGCGACATAGAAGAAGAAGAAGGTGATGATGGAGATGGCGAACTAGACCGTATAAATCAGGTACTTAGCAGAGTAGAAGGAAGTGTTGATACAGACCCTCTACTAGCCTATGAAGTTACAAAGGGAACTAAACTTATTGCTCTTGAGGAGAAATCAGAACAAGTTCTTAGAGAAAGCATTGATATGATTCGAGAAGGGAAAGGCTATCTAGATTTTCAAACTCATATGGATAAGTTGCTAGACCAACTAGAAGATTCTATTACATTAGATAGAGAAGAATATCTATTACCTGCTTCTATACTTACAGATAAAGTCTTTATTGATTTAATGGAAACGGGTGTTGAGTCTGGTTCTGATGATTTGTCTGTGAAATCTTCTTCTAACTTAGCAGACGAAATAGTGGATGAAGTAGGTGAACTCTTTAGTGATTTACATGAAGCATTTACAGATGAGAGATTCGGCTTTGAAGGAGCAGTTAGAACAACAACTTCTAGAGCGAGAACTAAAGTTACAACACAAAGAGAAGCAGACAAAAGAAGACAAAGAAGAAGTCCTAGAATAGATACTATTATTTCTGAATCTCAACGAATGCGCCCTATTAGTCCTGCTACTAGAGGAAAGATGAAACAAGGGTTAGAATCATTAGAAGAACCTTTTGAAAATTTCTTTAAGGCGTTTAATGAATATTATGTTACTCCTCTATATGTTGGTAAGACTCCTGTTAATATGCCCGACTTCACAAACAATGAGGGATATAAAGCCCTGAATGTTCTTGCTAAAGATATGGGTATTGATACTGTATTAGGGAGTGCTTATGAGCAATTGGCAAGCGAGGGTCGAGCCACAATTAAAGCAGATACATTAGGTAGATTGATAGGGTTCTTAGAAACTCTTGCTCAACCTAAGGTGTTAGTCGATAACGACATGAAAATTAAAGCCATTAATGCTTCTCAGGCATTAAGTGAAATCTTCGGTAATGATGAAGATAACTACGATTACTTTGCCGCAGTATTGAAGCACTATATGGAACTAACAAATAATTTTGAGATATTAAACAAGACAATGCGAGGCTCTACAGTTGATGAGAGAGCAAAGAGATTCGAGGAAAACTATGGTACTAGAACTCAAGCATATAGCATATTTGCCCTGCCTCAATACCTAGAAATGAATCAAGGTCTATTGACTAGAAAGGATTCGATAAAGAAGAACTATAGAAAACTCATCTCCTTGTTAAAGCAAGTAGAAAGTGATTTGCCCGTTATTCTAAAGAGACTACTAGAGGCTCATGATGCTATTAGAAAACAACTAGGAAAGAAAGTTTCTTATGGTTTCCTTACTCCTACTTTCGATTCTTATGATAAGGTCATTAGTAAAATGGAAACAAGTGAGCAAATTGATTTGAGCCATCTAGAAGTAGAGAATATTGTTAAGGCAGTAGACTCTCATAATAACATATCAAAGGAATATGGTATTACAGAAGAACAAGTGTATCTGATTAAATCAAGTTTTAGATGAGGTGATTTTTTTGAAAAGAGTTGAGCCTAAACCCTTGCGAAGTATGCAAGAGAATCCTTCTGTAATAGCGCAGGAACTAAGAAGGGATTTTAGCAAGGTTCCTTCTTTACATAAGGCCATAAATGAATTTGTTGTTATGCTAGAAGAGTATGCTCTAAGAGATAAATCTAGAGAAGGAAGATATAGAGACATAGCCCAAAGACTAAGAAAAGTTGCTTTAGATGTTAAAGAAATGATAAAGGAATATGAGGGGAAGTAATGGAATTTAAAACCATGTCTACTCAGGAATTGAAGGCATTATGGCCTGAACAATCTGATGAGCCTTTCCCTGCAAATCGTTCCTCAGGTTCTCCTCTAAATTCTTTTTATCCTATTGACGACTATATCGTTTTGTTAGACGAAGAAAATATTGTTGGGGGTATAGGATTTGGTAAAAAGGATGGCTTTACTATTAGGGGAGGGGCTTTTATTTCTCCTAAATATAGAAAACAGAATTTGTACAATTCAATTTCAGCAGAAGCAGATAAATTACCAACTCCCTTTATTGCTGGTTTTAGCAGCAGCATAGTTTCAAATAAGGAATGGATAGAATCTAATAAGAACAGGGGATGGGATATTTCTCCTACTGATAAAGAATTAGGAGAGTATGCAGATAACCCTACTGTAAAAGCATTCAAAGATTATTATGACGACCATCCGAAAGGGGCTAAGTGGGCAGTTAAGGGATTACCTCTATCTAAAATGTGGTGGAAGGTGATGCTAAGATGACTTGGCAAGCAATTCTTAAAGGAAGATATGGTAAGATTAAGCAAGCCATTGAAGACAAGGTGATTGTAGATGTTCTTTCTATTGAAAAAACAAAGCGTCATGATAGGATTCATTTAAGGAATCCTAAGACAGGAACGACTCGATTTGTAACTACTTCTTCTTCTCCAAAAGTAAAGGGTAAATTTCATTTAATAGTTAGGGATGTTAAAAGGGTATTCAGAGACGCTGGAGAGGAACTTGATAAGCGGTGATATTATCTGGAAAGAAATTCTTAAAGCAAAGGCTACTGCTACTCATAATAGCAAAGGAGAAAAGAAAGACCGTTGCGCTAAATTGGCTGATAAGAAATACGGAATGAAAAGTTCTGCATATAAATCAGGATATATGGTTCAATGTCGAAGAGGAAAGGTTTCAAAGAAGTGATACTATGTCATGGAAAGAAGTTCTGAAAGGCGGAGATAACTTCGCAAGAGAAAAGAAATCAGGACTTCATGGTTGGTTCTCAAGAAGAGGTGGGAAACAAAAGAAAGGCGGTAAGTCTCAAGGCGGTTGGATTGCTTGTGGGACTTGTAAAGATAAAGGTGGGCCAAAACCTTGTGGAAGAACAGATGCTTCTAAAGGAACAAAGCGAAGATGTAGACCCACTTGTGCCGCTTGTAAAACATATAAGAGACGGAAGGGAACTAAATGAGTTGGAAGGATATTATTAAGTCTGATAAAAACCTTAGAGATTGGTTTAATTCTCCTTCTCCGAAAGAAAAAAAGAAACAAAGAAAAAGAAGAAGAGGTTTCGACAGCGCATATAAAGTAGGACAACTCCAAAGAGCAAAAGCATTAGCGAGAAGAAAATGGAAGGAAACAGATTCTTCAAAACATATGCCTAAAACACAACCTGTTAGACAACCCACTAAACCGACTAAACCAAAAACGAAAATTATACCTAGAACATTAATTGATAACTATTTTGAAATGTATAGCAATCAAGGTAAAGGAACTCCTACATTAGAAGATATTCAGCGAGAAGAAGGCAGACCTTTAACAGTAGACGAAAAAGAAAACTATTATGCAAAGAAGGGAGAAAAATGAATTGGTTCACTATTCTCAAAAGGGCTAAGTCAAAATATGCTGACCCTAAAAATCTCTCAAAGAAGAAACAAAAACTTCTACAATCTAAACCATCCTTTGACGTTAAGTTCCCAAAGTATTCTTATCCTGATAATGAGATAGAAGAAGTCCTAACTGCTAAGGGTAAAAAGCCAGTCAATATGAAAGACTTAGACAAGAAGAATAACACAATGATGTTAGACCTTGTAGGAGAAAAGATGTCTGATTGGGAAGATACTATCAAAGATATTGATATTCACATCATCAAACTGAAAATGCAATATGGGCGACCTCGCCCCTATGAAGTATCAGATAAAATAGAGTCTACAACAGATACCGATGACAGTCCTTCGTTCCCTAGTGGTCATTCGGCGGAAGCCTATGCTTTAGCAAAAATACTCTCGGACAAATATCCAAAGAAGAAAAAAGAATTAAATACGCTGGCTAGCAAGATAGCACTATCAAGGGTTCAAATGGGGAACCATTATCCTAGCGACATAGAAGTAGGAAAGGATGTTGGTAACTTAATTGCTGATAAGTATTTGGAGGTGAGAGCATGACATGGCAAAATATTATTAAAGGCAGAAACAAGTTTAGTAAGGTTCATTTTAAGGAACTCAAGAAAGAACTACTCCGACTAGTAGAAGAAAAGCCTTCTGGTTCCGAAATTGAAGTGTGGATGTTTAGAGAAGATTTGTTGGAGAATCTTAAAAAGCCCCCTACTTTAGAGAATAGAACGTTTAATAGACATTTAACTAATTTTAAGCCGCAAATAAATAGATGGCTACGAGGAGTAGGTCATAAAATAGTTGATAATTCAGGACTTGTTCAGAACTTCGGAAGAAAGAGGTTGAGAATATGAATTGGGAAACTATTCTAAAGAAGCGCAGGTTTCAGAACGTATATTTTAAAGAACTAAAAGAAGCCCTGCTTAAAATAGTTAAGAATATGGAATCAGGAACGAAGTTTGAAACTGTTACCTTAAAGAATGAATTAGTGGAGGCTATGAGAAAAGAAAGAACAGATGCTACTAAAAACTACAATAGGGGTTTAACTCGATTTAATAATGACAAAGCAGATGCATGGTTAAAGATGACGGGTTCTAGAATACTCCACGCATCAGGACTGTTAGATACTACGACTAATCCAACTTCTGTAATAAAGGTGAGAAAATGAGTGATTGGCAAGAGGTTCTTAAGAAGAAAAAGAAGCCGTTTCATGGCTATAACAAAAACGTTCATTCTAAGAAGGGTGGACTAAATGCTAAAGGTCGTGCTAAAGCAAAGCGAGAAACAGGGGCTAATTTGAAAGCACCCGTAACAACAAAGCCTAGTAAATTGAAAAGAGGAAGTAAGGCTGCAAAAAGAAGAAAGTCTTTTTGTGCAAGAATGTGTGGTTCAAAAGGCGCAACTTCTAAGAAAGGAAAATTAACTAGAAAAGGTGCGGCATTAAAGAGATGGAACTGCAATTGTTGAGGGATAATTATGTCTTGGAAAGATATTTTAAAAGTGGATGAGTTCTTCTTTTTGCCTGAGCAGCGTTATGAAAAAGGGGCATACAATCCCGATACCGACAAAGTACAAGTTAATCTTTCTGGATTTAATTTAGGTGATGAAGATAAAATAATAGAAGAGTTAGTTAGCACTATTACTCATGAGTATAGCCATAAAGCGGTTCATCCTCAAATTCTTCCACTATATGAGAAATTAGAAGATGAAATGAGTAGGGGCTTAATCCACTATTTTTTTGATTTTGTAGAGAAGAAAGAAGAATTGAAAACACTTACTGTTCCAGCACTAAAAATTGCTAAACTAATTGCATATGAAGAAGCCTTTACCTACTCTACTGCAATGCGTCATCAAAAGAGACCAAACGTAAATGTGATTGGTTCAGCAATGAATTATACTTTAACTCTCATTGATAAGTTAATAGATTCATTATTGGATGCTATCTCTAAAGAATTTAAAGAAATGAAATCAAATATCATAGAAGAATTTAAAGAAATGAAATCAAATATCATGGGCAATATAGAAGGAACTATTATGAAGCCGCTAAATGACATTGAGATGGAAGTAAGAAGATTTATTTCAAAAGGCAACAAACTGACTAGAAAAGAACACATGAATTATTTTATGGAGATGGTTGGTAAATGACCGAAGAATTTAATCTAGAACACCAAATGGATATGGAATTATCAAAGAACTCCTTTCCTTATTTCTTTGAACACGTTTTAGGTTGGGAGTTTGCTAAACATCAGGAAGAATGGTTAGAGTTAATGGGAGATACACAAAGAAGTGTTATCATTTGCTCTAGAGGTCATGGTAAGTCTGTATTTATGCACAGTTGGGTTGTTTGGAATTTAATCTTCCAGCCCCCGCCATATCAGATGCTATACATTTCTTCTAACCAAAAACAGACTATGGTTCACATGAGAGACATAGATAAGTTATTTACCAATCCTCTATTGAAGAAATACAAACCTGCTAGAGGATGGGCTATAGGTAACATTACACTTACTAACGGAAATCAAATCTTAGAGCGTTCCGTTGGTTCACAGATTCGTGGGCTTCACCCTCAAGAGATTATCATTGATGACCCTTTGAAAGAGTTTAGTATTACAGGTATTCAGAAGGTAACAGATTGGTTCTATGGGGATATGATTCCTACTCTACATCACTCCGCATCATTGAGAGTCATAGGGACTCCATTCAGTTATACTGATATCTATGCCCAGTTGGGTGAAAACCCTGCATATACTCTTAGAACCTATGCTTGTCTCAATGCTCTTAATGAACCCTTATGGCCTAATCGTTGGGATTATGATTCTCTTATGGCAAGAAAGGCAGAAATCGGTTCTCTTAAGTTTACAAGAGAATATATGTGTGTGCCTATTTCTACTGGGACATCTCTTTTTAATCCTGAATATCTAGAGAGTGCTAAAAATAAAGACTTAGTTTTGAAACCAATGAGAAGAGAGGGCATGAAATACTTCGTGGGTGTAGACCCTGCTATCTCTACTGATGGAGACTACAATGTTATTACCGTTATAGAGATGGATGCTGATGAAAACAAATCAATCGTATATATTGATAGAGCAAAAAATGTACAATTCAGAGAGAACATACAGAAGGTAAAACTGATAGGTCAAATGTTTAGACCCGAAGCGATTCTCTTTGAGACCAATACCTTTGCTAAATCCTTTACTCAAGAACTAAGACAGGTGGCTGATTTAAACATCCATGACTTCAACACTACTAGAAGAAAGAAGCAAGAGATTATCTTAAATCTACAAATGACACTAGAAAATAATAAACTAAATTTTCCTTATGGTAATGAAGAAAGTAGAAGAACGACTTCTGCTCTAATCGAAGAAATGTCTATGTTTGCTATTACTGAACGGGGAAAGTTTGAAGGAGTGGGCGCACACGACGATATGGTGATGAGCCTCGCTTTAGCCAATGCCGCCACATATCAAGCAACAGATAACTTTGTCTTGTTGGATGATATGGGTATATTTGATGAGCCTAAAGCAAGACAACAATTGGGACTGGGTTTGAACTTTTAGGTGATTGATATGCCAACTGCTGAACAATACGATAAGGCTTCTGAACAGATGTCTCGCTTGGCTGAATTAGACAGAGAAGAGAAAGATGCCCAATCAGAAGTAGAAGAAGAACTAGACGTTGAGTTTGAGGATGTGGAGATGAAAAGCCTACTATCCAACGGAAGAGTTCTTTCTGAATTAGAAGAGATTAACAAACTATCCGATACTTACAAAATAAACGCTACTGATGCTAAAAAGATGCTAAACAATTTCCCTACAGAATATATAGTGAATGATAAAAACATTCCTGACCTTATCAAACAAATGAGACTATCAAGACGTTCCTTAAAAGGAGAACATAGAGATAAGATGTCGAAGGCAATTGATACAATGATTGATGCCTATACCGACCACTTGCATAAGTGCTTTGATTCTATTCATTGGCTATCTAATTATAGAGAACCATTCCTTAAGATGAGATTCAACGAAAAAGATTTGAATAAACTCAACAAGATGAAAGATGCTGAAAGCAGAAGAGAAGTTATTGACTCTCTATGCAAATACTGGGAAGCAGAACTAGAGCAGAAGGGTATGCCTTACTCATCAGACTATTCTGTTCTTTCTAGAAAAATGTCTATTGCTAAGAAAGGATTCAGAAATGCTATAGCCAAGATTACTAACCAATCTATTACTAAATCTAAAAGAGAAAGACAAGAGGATTTTGTTCTAAAAGCAGTATGTGAAATGCAAGGAATTACTGCCCAACAAATCTATGATAGAATGCCTGATAATATGTTAAAATCTACAAGCCCTCAAGTTATTTCTAAGATGGTAAAGAAGTTAGATATTGTTTCTGTAGAGGGTTCCTATTACAAACTGCCTTCTGAAATAAAAAAGAATATATGGGCTTACTGTGCCGCATTCATTGATTCAGATGGTTACATTACTTTAGATAGAAACATGAATCCTAGAGTTGGTTTAGTAGCGACTGGAACAAGAGGTAGAGCCTTTATGGAAGAAATGCACAAGTCTATTGGATTTGGGCGTATGCACTTAGACCAAAAATCACCACAAGATACTCGACTAATTAACAGATTAAACTTTTATTCTCAAGCAGATGTAACTAGTCTACTAACTAAGTGCTTGCCACATTTTAGATTAAAGAAAGGTAATGCTCAACTATTACTAGAATTAATTCGCATGAAAAAGGCATACAAGAAGGCTGATTGGTATAAAGGTCGTTGTGAAGAGATATTTAAATTAATGAAGTGGGAGAACCACAAAGACCACGTTGGGTTTGATTGGTCTAAAGAAAGTATTAATCTAGATGACATTCAAAAATACAAAGATAACTGTAAAGTGTCTCTAATGGATTCTATGGAACAAATCGGTGGAATGGTCATTAAGAATGACCCAACAAGAGATGATGAAAATATTCCCCAACAAGAAATTAAGGATTATATTTATCGAGTAAAGGACGCTATGAGAAAGAAAACAATGAGTCGGGAAGATGAACAAGTTGTTTTAGAACTTCTAGAATTTTTAGAAAAAACAATGAAGGTTTATGAAAAAGGAGAAGTTCCTCTTTTTAGTTATTCATATCTTATGGGTAATATAGAAGAAACCCTAAAGAAATATAAAATGGATAAGGCTTCTTTATT
>TARA_R110002020_G_scaffold475950_1_pt1 | contig 29903 bp, 29 predicted proteins | sample TARA_R110002020 | Tara Oceans TARA_R110002020 (sample SAMEA4396489) | marine metagenome | biome: Westerlies Biome; feature: [MES] marine water layer (ENVO:01000295) within the mesopelagic zone...; material: water (ENVO:00002006), including particulate matter (ENVO:01000060) such...
CGCCTACACCGCCGCCCACTCCGCCACCGACTCCGCCGCCCACTCCGCCGCCCGCTCCGCCCTCTCCGCCGCCCGCTCCGCTGGAGAATCTGCCGCCTCGCAGGACTCCCGGAATGCGCGTCTATCTGACTTTGCGGAGCCTCTATGGCAGGAAATCCATGCTCCGCCCGGAATAGCGAGAAACCATCACCACTTTCTTGCGTTCCTGTCAGCCGACCGGAGCATCTGGGGCTTCTGGCACGACTGGTATCTCGCCATGTGGGAGGGGCGGTTTACGGATTGGGATTTGGCCATTGAGGTGGCGAAGATACCGGATGCGGTTTGGAAGCAAGGCGCAGAGGCGGTTGCGGCAGCCATTCGCGAGATCGAAGCTCGAAGCGCGGCGGGCTTGAAAGACATAACCCCAGAGGATGTTCTGCCCCACAATGTAACCAATTTGTTTGACCGCGCTCCAATTGTTCAAGCGAGCATGGCGACGTTTTCGGAAACGATAAATTTGCGCGTTGACGCGTTCTCTCGCCTTGCCCGTCCAAACGAGCGCATCTCATTTTTCGACACTTTGAAAGCATTGCCAGAAACGGCAGACCGCATTGCGTACCTTGTGGTTCAGGACCGCACCGATGGGGGCAATCAAACTGCACTAGCTTTGGAAGTTGGGCGGTTGCGTGCGCAAATCGAGCAACTTAAGGCTGATCTCAAAGCTGCCCATTCTGAACTGCAAGAATTGCGCAAAAAACCTTGGTACAAAAAAAGCTCTGTGCTTGTGATGGGGGCAGTGGTTTCGACCATAGCCACTGGCGCTTGGGTACTGTCAGGTGAGGATAAGGCACTTGAGGAGCGGTGGAACAAGCTGGCTGTTGATTTGGAGTTTCTGACTACGAAGATTTGGCCAGAGCCTGAGAATAAGGTGCTGGATTTCTTGCGGTTCGAACTGCCGGATATTGAGGGTGTTTGACGCCTTGGTAGACATATGGCTGCCAATCTCACTCCGCATTTGCGCCAAAACGCGAATCCGTGCATACTGCTTCGCAGAGCAAATGATGCCGCACCCAAAGGGGAAAACCCCTACCGTGGCTTGAGACAAAGGCAGAGACGATGAAAACAACCGTTTTGGCGCTTGTGGCGCTGTCGACGTTGGCCGCTTGTGGTGGTGGTGCAACGAATTATACGACGCGTGGCGCGTTTGTGCCGCAGGTGATGTTTGCGACCGGCCCGATCCAGCGCGCCTGCATGGCGCAGGGACGCAAGGCAGCCAGCGCCCAGCGCTGTGGCTGTGTTCAGGCTGTGGCCGACCAAACGCTTTCCGGCTCCGAACAGCGGCGTGGCGTGAAGGTTTTCAAGGATCCGCACAAGCTGCAGGAATGGCGCCAGTCGGACCGTGCGCGCGAGAATGCGTTCTGGGCGTCATGGAAAGAATTTGGCCAGAATGCCGAGCGGAGCTGCTCGGGCGTTTGACCGCTTGTTGGTGATGTATTCTTTATAACTCGTAGAGTCGGGGGGCGTTGTCCCCTGATCTAGATGCTGGATTGTGTGGGCGGGCCGAAACGCTCGGTCAAGTGGCCTACGATCTGATCGCGGGCGGCGCGGAACTGGGCCAGTTTTGCCTCGCGCCCCTCGCCCAGTCCGGTGGGATCGAGGATCGGCCAGTATTCGACATCCAGATGGAAGTACCGCGTCAGTTCCAGCGCGCGGCGCTGCGAGGCCGGTGACAGGGCGATCACCAGATCGAAAGAGCTGAGATCATCGCCCCAATCCTCCATCTCGTCAAAACTGCGCGAGCGGTGGCGTGACAGCTCGACTCCCATTTCCTGACAGACCGCGATGGAAAACCCGTCTACTTCCAGATCGTTCTTGACGCCTACGGACTGGACATAAACGTCCATGCCGTAAAATTTCTTCATCAACCCCTCGGCCATGGGAGAGCGGACGGCGTTATGGTCACAGCAAAACAGCACAGACTGGGGCAGCGGCTGCGTCACCTCAACCTCCGAAATGCAGGACGCAGATGAGGGTGAACAGGCGCCGCGCGGTGTCGATGTCGATCTCTGCCTTGCCCTCCAGCCGCTCTTGCAAGACGCGACTGCCTTCCATGTGGATGCCGCGCCGCGCCATGTCGATCGTCTCGATCTGGGCGGGGGGGAGTTTTTTCACCGCGTCGAAATAGCTTTCGCAGATCTGGAAATAGTCTTTGACGACCTGCCGGAAGGGTCCGAGGGACAGGTGGAACTCCGCTGCCTTTTCATGATTTTCGGTGGCGACATCAAAGACCAGCCGTTTATCGCGGATCGACAGGCCCAGATGGTAGGGGCCTGCTGGCACGGGCCTGTCCTCGCGGGTGGGCAGCACGAATGTGTTGTCCTCCAGCAGGTCAAACATCGCGACGCGGCGCTCCTGTTCGATCTCCGCTGTGGGCGGCGGCAGACTGGCGTCGTCGATGTCGATCTGGCTGATGCGGGACATGGGGCTGCTCCGTAGGCGGGTGTTTTGCGACTGTCTTAGACCAGCGGTCCACCAAGGGCAATCATGCTGTACTGCGACCTGTCATTCGTTGAGCTTGCGCAGCCGCGCGGTGACGGACAGGCCGTGTGCCTCGAGACTTTCGGAGGCGGCGAGACGTTCGGCTGCGGGACCGATGGCGCGCAGGGCTTGGGGGGTCATGTGCGCGAGCGTTGTGCGCTTCATGAAGTCCAGCACCGAGAGACCGGAGGAAAAGCGCGCCGAGCGGGCGGTGGGCAAAACGTGGTTGGGCCCGCCGACATAGTCACCGATGGCTTCCGGCGTCCATTGGCCGAGGAAAATGGCGCCGGCGTGGGTGATTTGGGCGCTAAGGGCGTGGGGGTCAGCCACGCACAGTTCCAGGTGTTCGGGGGCGATCCGGTCCGTGAGGGCGGCGGCGGTGGCGAGGTCCGGCACAGTGATGATCGCGCCGAAGTCGCGCCATGAGGGGCCTGCGATGTGCGCGCGTTGCAGCGCCTCCAAGCGCGTCTCCACCGCGGCGGCCACGGCGCGGCCAAAGGCGGCATCGGTGGTGATGAGGATGGATTGCGCGCTTTCGTCATGTTCTGCCTGCGACAGCAGGTCGAGTGCGATCCAGTCGGGGTCATTGTCGCCATCCGCCACCACGAGAATTTCAGACGGGCCTGCGATCATGTCGATGCCGACCTTGCCAAAGACGCGGCGTTTGGCGGCGGCGACAAAAGCGTTGCCGGGGCCGGTGATTTTGTCCACGGGTTGGATGGTGTCGGTGCCGTAGGCGAGTGCCGCCACCGCCTGCGCGCCGCCGATGCGGTAGATCTCGTCCACGCCGGAAATCTGTGCGGCGAGCAGGACCAGAGGGTTGAGAATGCCATCTGGCGTGGGCACGACCATGGCGAGCCGCCCTACCCCCGCGACTTTGGCGGGGATCGCGTTCATCAGGACCGAGCTGGGGTAGCTGGCCAGCCCACCCGGCACGTAAAGGCCCGCGGCAGAGACGGCGGACCAGCGCCAGCCCAGCGTCGCGCCGACATCGTCGGTCCATTGTTCGTCCTGTGGCAACTGGCGTTCGTGGTAGGCGCGTATGCGGGCGGCGGCAAGTTCGAGTGCGGTTTTATCCTCTGCGCTGACCTGCGCGGCGGCGGCGGTGATTTCGGCCTGAGTGATGCGCAGGGTGTCAGGGGTCAGCGTGATGCGGTCGAATTTTGCGGTGAGGTCGATCACCGCCTGATCACCGCGTGTGCGAACGTCAGCGATGATCCCGGCCACGGTGGCGTCCACGTCGGGGCTGTCCTCGCGCTTGGCGTTCAGCAGGGTGGTGAAGGCGGCATCGAAATCGGGGGCGGTGGCGTCGAGGAATACGGGCATGGCGGAGGCTCCTGTGGTTGGAGCAGGAGTTAGCGGGGAATGAAGCAGGCCTCAAGAGGGGTGCGGCACTGTCACCCCCGGCACCGCGCGGTTTGCGCGGGCGGGATTTAAGTTCAATTGACAAAATGAAGGGGGCGGGTTTCGCCTCCCCCCCCTGTGGTCAGTCGGGATGGTGGGGGCGTTTTTTCGAAGGCGCGATGTAGGGTCGTGTGACATCTTTTAGCGTCACATCCAGCGCCTCGACCGTGAGGCGGATCGCGCCGTCGCCTGCAAGGGTGAGGGTGACATGGCCGGAAGGGGCCTCTGTCGGCTCAAACGTGATGTTGAGCAAAGACAGGATTGTGTCGGGGTCCCCTTTGGGCACGCCCTGGGACGCGACCGCCAGTACGTTTGCAAAGACCAGCACGGATTGCACACGCTCCGGCGCGTGGCGGTCTGCGCCTTTGTCCTCCCAGCGCATGCGGTTTACGAGCAACGCAAAGCGCCCCTCCCGCTTGGTCCAGCGCATCTCGGACGCGGGAAAGACCGCATCCTGCGCCAGCGAGGACAGGATGGTGAGGTCTTCGACGTCGAACGCCCCCAGATTGAGAGGGGCTTCTGCGCCATCTTCGAATTTTGCATCCATGCTCATTCGTCTTTGATCCGTTCTATGTTGGCGCCGACGCCGCGCAGTTTCGTCACGACGTGTTCGTAGCCGCGATCCAAATGGTAGACGCGTGAGACTTTAGTCTCGCCCTCGGCTGCAAGCCCTGCAAGTATCAGCGAAACGGACGCACGCAGATCAGTGGCCATAACGGGCGCGCCTTTGAGTTTTTCAACGCCGGTGACGATCGCCTTGCCACCGTGGACATCCACCTTTGCGCCCATACGAATGAGTTCCGGTGCGTGCATGAAGCGGTTTTCGAAGATTTTTTCCTCCAGCGTGGAAGTGCCTGTTGCGGTGCAGAGAAGTGCCATCATTTGTGCTTGCAGGTCGGTGGGGAAGCCGGGGAAAGGTTCGGTGGTGACATCCACGGCGGTGACGCGGTCGGTCCGGCGTTTGACCTTGAGGCCTTTCTCCGTCTGCGTCACCTCGATCCCTGCGGCGTCGAGTTTTTCGCAGAATGCGCCGATCAGGTCGATGCGGCCACCCAGCAGCTCGACTTCTCCGCCACAGATGGCGGGGGCGAGCATGTAGGTTCCCAGCTCGATCCGGTCGGTCACAACGGGATGGGTGGCAGCCCCAAGGCGGTCGACGCCTTGAATAGTGATGGTGGACGTGCCTTCGCCCTCAATCTGCGCGCCCATGCGGCGCAGACAATCTGCGAGATCCACGATCTCGGGCTCCCGGGCGGCGTTATTGATGACAGTGGTGCCGCGTGCCAAGGTTGCGGCCATCATGATGTTTTCGGTGGCACCCACGGAGGCAAAGGGGAAATCAATCACCGCCCCTTTGAGGCGGCCGCCGGCAGCTTTGGCATAGAGGTAGCCATCGCGCAAATCAATCTCGGCGCCCATTTTCGCCAGACCGTCCGTGTGGATGTCCATGGGGCGCGCGCCGATCGCACATCCACCCGGCAGCGAGACTTCGGCATAGCCTTCACGGGCCAGCAGCGGGCCGAGCACAAGATTCGACGCGCGCATTTTGCGCACGATGTCGTATTCGGCGCGGCTGTTGATCGCGCCATGGCAGGACATCGAAATCACACGGCCCTCTTGCAGCGTGGTGATCTCGGCACCCAATGATTGCAGCAGCTGCGTCATGGTGCGGATGTCCGACAGGCGCGGCGCATTGGTGAGGGTCAGCGGCTCTTCGCTGAGCAATGTGGCGGGCATCAGCGTCAGGCAGGCGTTTTTCGCCCCCGCGATCGGGATCGTGCCGTTGAGTGGGCCGCCACCGCGTACCAGAATTGCGTCCATGTCCTAAGATTCCTTGTCGTGCGCTGTCTGCGCTGTGCCTGTGTTCGTGTCCCCGTCCAGCACTGCGCTGCGCGCACGGGCCTGCAATTTGCGCCGCGCCATATTGGACTTGAGCGCTTGCGCCAGCCTTGCTTGCTTGCGCGCGGCCTGCTCTGCCTTGGCCGTTTGGGCTGGCGTTTGCATCGGTGTTTGTGAGGACTGTTTGTCTGCCATAATGCCTGTCTAGCGCAGGACCTGCGCAGGGTCCAGATTGGCTACGAATTTGGGTTGCGCAGGTGAGCGATTGTCGCTAATCAGCCCGCTATCAACGCTGTTGTAGCTCAGTGGTAGAGCGCGTCATTGGTAATGACGAGGTCGGGAGTTCAATCCTCCCCAACAGCACCATCCCCCCTCTGAAAATTTACCCGAAATGTTTATTCGCGGTTGCCGGCCGACTTGCCTTCACTGGGCCACACAAGAATCACGCCAGATGGCTTGCGAACCCCGGCGATGTGCCGAGCACATACCCTTAGGATTTGCGCAAGACATCCGGGGTAATGTACACGACGCTGTCATCGACACTGACCATGATTTCGCTGTCCTGTATATTGATCTGTAGCTTCATCGCGCGGCTTGCCAGATTTGCCAGTGCGCGTGTGTCGGTCTCGGACAGATTAACCACGTCGAGGTTATCAAAGCGGGTAATGCTGTTTTTGATCTTTTCCCACCATACATCGGCTGTCCTGCCGCCATAGGAATAGACAATCACCTTATCGGCTTTGCCACTGGATTGACGCATCACCTTCTCGCTCGGGAGGCCCAGAGCCACCCACAAATCAAGCTCTCCGCTCAGACTTTTCTGCCAGATGTCAGGCTCGTCATCTGTCGACAGGCCTTTTGTCATCTCCAGACGCTCGTGCGCGTTCAGCGCAAAAGCGACAATGCGCACCATCAACCGCTCATCCGTCTCCGAGGGGTGTTTGGCTACGGTCAGTTTATGGGTCTCGTAATAGTGGCGGTCCATGTCAGAGACTGAGAGTTCGACTTTATAAATGGTAGCGTTTTGCGCCATGACTTTTCCCAATCTTCAAAGATTGGGATGCCTACGCTGTCTGGCCAGATTTGGAAAGCCGATACGAAGGGGCGCGCCGTGCCTCTTGCGCTACTTTGATTGTTTTCGTGGGATGAAAACCGAATTTCTCTCCATGACACGATCAAGCGAGTAGCCCAGTGTGGGAAACAGATGATCCAATAGCTCGGAATACACTTGTTGCTGTAGGGTCTTTTCTGCTTCGAAGATAATGACCGGCGCATTTTCCCGAATTATCCGGCACGCGCCTTTGATCGCTTCTTCCTCATGGCCTTCTATATCAAGCTGGATTGCAGACACTTTCCGATCAGCAGGCACCAGACTGTCTAGCGTCTCGATCGGCACCTCTATCGTCAGACCTTCGACTTTATCCGCAACAATGCGCGCGCGCGCTGCCATTGCGTTTCCGTTCGGTTTTGCGACCTGTAAATTGAGCACCCCGGCAGTGCTGCCTATCCCGCATTGATGGAGGACGCAGTTTTCGAGGCCATTCAACGCGATTGTGTGCTGTGCGGCAGCAAAGCTGATCGGATTGGGCTCGAACGTGTGTATCCGCCCGCCCGATTGCACAGCCCTGTCGAGACGCGGCAAGAAATCACCGACAAACGCGCCGCCGCACACAAGGTCGCCAGACGCGGCCAGAGAGGCAAGATATTCTTGTGTTTCTGGTTCATAAATTTCGCCACGAACCAGCATTTTGGGAACCGGCCGATGCATGTACTGCTTCGGGATGCAAAACTGACCATGTGGATTGCGCGCGATGACGAACTCAAACGAAGGCGTTCCAGACATATAGGTTCTCTTCCGATCTCTCGCGGGTTTCGCCTAAGTGCTACCACCAGCGCTGGCATCCCTGCAAGCACCCATGGCTCCTGACTCCGGGGCCGCTAATCCTGAGGGAAGGCAGCGCTTTCCGATCGGATGCCGGCACTCGGATGCAGGTTTGATCAGACTTGAAAACAATCGCGGCACTGACCATACCGGAGGAGTCCTAAATCAAAAAAGTTAATGCGATGAAAAACAACGCCCCCATTTTGATCATTGACCGGGACACCGGGCGTAAATTCGAAGAAGTCATCCTGGGGGAAAGATACATACGCTGGGCCTATCAAGACTCAACCTCCAGCTTTATTGAGCGTTTTTTGTTCAAATCAACACTGTTCAGCAAGATGATGGGCTTTTGGTATGATTCCAGTCTTTCACGCGGGAAAATCGAGACGACAATAAAAGAGCTCGGGATTGATGAAAGTGAATTCCTGAAACACAAAAGTTCCTTCCGGACGTTTAATGAGTTCTTCATCAGGCACCTGAAACCCGAAGCGCGACCCTATAGCAAAGATGACAACGATATTGTTTCGCCGGCTGACGGGCGCGTTCTTGTTTTTCCGGCATTGACTGAAGACAGTTTTGCGCCGGTCAAAGGCTATCCTTTTTCAATTTGCAATATGCTGCCCGATATTTCTGATCGATACGTCGACGGAGCACTTGCTATCGTCCGTTTGTGTCCGGCTGACTATCACCGGTATCACTTTCCATGTGCGGGGAAGGTCAAGGATAGCAACTACATAGAAGGCGCTCTCCATTCCGTAAATCCTATCGCTCTGGGCAGCGGCGCGGATGTATTCGGAGAAAACAAGCGCAGCTACACATTGATTGAGACCGCAAACGCGGGGTTGATGTGTTTTGTTGAGGTTGGTGCGTTTGGCGTCGGCTGTATTGTTGATACTGCATATTCCGGCATCGTAGAAAAAATGGATGAGAAAGGCTATTTCAAGTTCGGCGGTTCAACTATCGTTCTGGTTTTCGAAAAAGGAAAAATCGAATTCTGTCAGGATTTGATCGACAACAGCGCCAAAGGCATGGAAACGCTGGTGAAGGTCGGGCAAACTTTGGCCAAGGTGGCCGACGCATAAATTTGATTTTGGCTTCAGATCCCATACCCTGCTGATGTGTTCGGAGGGCGCGGCGCATATCAAATCAGCGCGCGGGCAAACCATGATGAACCGGGCTCTGCTGGAGAACGTCACAAATGACAGGGTCGGCATCCGGGAAGCCCGTAAGATCAAGAAGCAAACTATCCGGCAACGCCGCTTGCAACATTAAAAACAAGCCTCATATTCTTCACACACCTGAACGGGCCGGTGCCTGTAACGCTCACTTCGGTACACAGACGCACAGCACGATGGTCCCCACAAGCTTTTGTGCAGCTATATGAGGAATGATCACATGACGCTTCAAGAAACCAAGGCACAAGACACCCTACGCTTTGCCAAGCGCCCTGCACACGAGCGCGGCAAAGCCGACTTTGGCTGGTTGAAATCAGCGCACAGCTTCAGCTTCGGCCAGTATTACGATCCCAGGCATCTTGGTTTCGGCAACCTTATCGTCATCAACGATGATGTTGTGGATGGCGGCAAGGGCTTCGGGGCGCACCCGCACAAGAACGCCGAGATTTTTTCATATGTGCTGGGCGGCGCGCTTGAGCACAAAGACAGCATGGGCAACGGCTCGGTGGTGGCAGAGGGCGGCGTACAATACATGAGCGCCGGGTCCGGTGTGACCCATTCCGAATTCAATCCTTCGCAAACCGAACAGATGCGGTTCTTGCAGGTCTGGTTGCTGCCCGAGGTTGAAAACACAAAACCGGCCTATGACACGCTTGATCTGAAGCCTGCCGACAAAGATGGTAAGTTAAAACTGTTCCTGTCGAAAGACGGCCGCAATGGGTCCATGGTGACGCAGGCGGATGCCAGTGTTTATGCGGCCACCCTGCGGGAAGGTCAGAGCATTTCGCATGCGCTCCCTGCTGGTCGCAAAGGCTGGGTTCAGGTTGCTACAGGATCTGTCAGCGTGAACAGTGTCCCCCTCGACAAAGGTGACGGCCTTGCTGTTGAGGGATCGGGAACATTGATTTTCGACCAAGGCCGGGATGCAGAGTTCCTGTATTTCGATCTCGCGCCTTGAGTGTCTAATCACGGGTGGCTCTGTGTGCCGCCCGTGCCGCATGCCAATCAGAGGAACGCTATCATGAGCTGGAACCCGACGCAGAACCCCGAATGCCCCGGCTCCAACGCCGATAGTATCGAAACGCTGATCATTCCGCGCGCGCGCGACATCGGTGGTTTTGAAGTGCGCCGCGCCTTGCCATCGCCGGATCGGCAAATGGTTGGCCCCTTTATTTTCTTTGATCAGATGGGCCCTGCGGAGTTCATCAACGACGGTGGCATTGACGTGCGCCCCCACCCCCACATCGGTCTGGGAACGGTAACATATTTGTACGACGGCGAATTTGAGCATCGCGACAGCATTGGCACACACCAGATGATCTACCCGGGCGAGGTCAACTGGATGACCGCCGGTAAAGGGGTCACGCATTCCGAGCGCACCAGCAACGCAACACGCGCGGGTCGCAGCAAACTTTTTGGCATCCAGACATGGATAGCGCTTCCCGCTGATCGCGAGGAAATGGAGCCCGATTTCGAGCACCACAAAGAGGCGGCACTTCCTGTCATCAAAGATACCGGCACGACTGCGCGCCTCATTCTTGGCGAGGCATTTGGCGAGGTCAGCCCGGTCACGATGCAGTCCGAGACATTTTATCTGGATGTCGTCCTCGAAGCAGGCAGAGCATTCCCCATGCCAGACAACCATGAAGACCGGGGCGTGTACGTAACCGAGGGCAGTGTCGAAGTCGCGGGCGATGTTTTTGAGGCGGGCCGCATGATGGTCTTTCGCCCGGGCGACCGGATTTCACTGAAGGCAGGGCCACGAGGTGCCCGCCTGATGGCCCTCGGTGGCGCGACGATGAGCGAAAAACGGTACATCTGGTGGAACTTTGTGTCGTCTTCAAAGGATCGGATCGAGCAAGCCAAAGAAGACTGGAAAGCAGCTGATTGGGAGAACGGCCCGTTCCGTCTGCCGCCCGGCGATGATGCCGAGTTTATCCCGATCGCACCCGAGCTTGACCGGACACGGCCCAAAGGGTGATCTAAGACAAGGCACATCGCTGAAGCGCTGATTGCGACGTCATGACAAAACCGCCCTCGATTCAGGCGCCGCGCACCCACACCTTGCCCCGCAAATCAGCCGTCTGCGTGCGACTGCACGATTGATGTTCGGGCTCCAATGGCGCGGTTTTCCACCACAGAAGATGGATCAAACATGCCTGTTGATGCCCGCAGCAGCGATACTGGATTTTCCGAGCGGTTTTCGGGAACCTGTTGACACCGGCGTCATTGATTGTCACCTCTAGGCCACACGACAGGGGCGTCCGCGCATGCGGGCTGAGAAGCACCCTTTGAACCTGAACCGGATCATGCCGGCGTAGGAAGTTGTGAAGTGCCTCTGGTATCCGTTGTGACCGCTGGCGTTTCTCCCTTTCCCTGCGCCGAAAGGGAGAGACAGATGAAAGAGCCTAGCCATTACCTCACCTCCGCGCGCGCACGGCGCCCGCTGGTGCACAATATCACAAATTACGTCGCGATGAACACGATGGCCAATGTCTTGCTGGCAGTGGGAGCGTCGCCTGCCATGGTGCATGCCCGCGAGGAGGTAGCGGAGTTTGCGGCGATCAGTGACGCCTTGACCGTCAACATCGGCACGGCGGATACCGCGTGGTACGCGGCCATGGAAGATGCCGCCACGGTCATGGCGCGCGCGGATCGGCCATGGGTTCTGGACCCTGTTGGTGTTGGCGCGACACGGTTCCGGCAAGACGGCTGCGCCCGGTTGCTCGCCCTGCGACCAACGGTCATCCGGGGCAACGCGTCCGAGATCATGACCCTTGCAGGCCTCGGCGGGGCCGCGCGCGGGGTGGACAGTGGCGATGAGGTGGACGCGGCCGAGGCCGCAGCGCGGGAACTGTCAATGCGAACCGGCGGTGTTGTGGCTGTGTCCGGGCCTGTTGATTTTGTCACCGACGGCAAGGCCGCCTTTCGGGTGGGCAACGGTGTGCCACTCATGGCGCAGGTCACGACGATGGGCTGTTCGCTGAACGGAGTGATTGCAGCGTTCTGCGTGGGCCAACCTGCGCTGGAGGCGACAGTCGCCGCGCTCGCCGCATATGGTATCGCAGGCGAACAGGCCGCGTCCAACAGCAATGGTCCCGGCAGCTTTTTCCCTGCCTTTCTGGATGCGCTGACTGCATTGAAGCCTGAGGATCTGGATGCGCAAGCACGGGTCACACCCGCATGATCGGGGCAGTCTATGTTGTGACAGATCCCAATTCCCCGATGGTCGTGCTGGATCAGATCCGCGCGGCGGCGGCGGGCGGCGCGTGGGCCGTGCAACTGCGCGACAAAGAGATGGCAGCGCCTGCATTTTGCGATCTTGCGCGCGCGGCTATGGCTGTGCTGTCGCCGCTCGGGGTCAAGCTTTTTATCAATGATCGGGTAGATGTCGCTGTATCAGTGGGTGCCGATGGCCTGCACATTGGCCAGTCCGATGGTGATCCTGCCGTGGTCCGCGACCGGATCGGGCCAGAGATGATGCTGGGGCTGTCGGTCGAGACGTTGGCCCAATGCCGGGCCATGCCGCGGGCGGGCATCACCTATATCGGCGCAGGACCAATCCGTGCAACGGCAACCAAGCCGGATCATGCAGCGCCCATCGGCATGACGGGCTTGCGCGATATCGTGGCGGTCGCCCCCTGCCCTGTCATCGCCATCGGCGGGATTGGTGCGGGGGACGCCTCCGCGCTCAAGTCAACCGGCGCTGTGGGGATGGCAGTCGTCTCTGCGGTCACACGCGCACCCGATCCGCAGGCCGCCACACGCAATCTGGTCACAGAATGGAGCATGGCATGATCCCCAATATTCTTAGTATTGCAGGGTCCGACCCGTCCGGCGGTGCGGGTATTCAGGCAGACATCAAGGCGATCAGCGCCAATGGGGGCTATGCAATGGCCGCCATCACAGCGCTCACGGCGCAAAATACCTGCGGGGTGCAACGGGTCGAGTTGGTCTCGCCGGAGATGGTGCTGGCGCAGATCAGCGCCATCCGCGACGACATCCGCATTGATGCGGTCAAGATTGGCATGCTGGGGTCAAACGAGCTGGTGCAGGCGGTCGCGCAGGCCCTGAAAGGGCTGGCAGTGCCTATCGTGCTTGATCCGGTGATGGTGGCGAAGGGCGGCGACAGGCTGCTTGCGCCGGAAGCCGTTGCGACGCTGCGCGATGTTTTGCTGCCCATGGCGACAGTTGTAACGCCAAATCTGCCCGAAGCGGCTGATCTGCTAGGGCAACCGGAAGCGGAAAGTAGGGCTTTGATGGAGCATCAGGCCCGCGCGCTGCTGGCGCTCGGCGCCGGTGCGGTGCTGCTCAAGGGGGGGCATCTGGGCGGCGACCACAGTCCGGATCTGCTGATGATGCCAGACGCGGCTGTCTGGCTCGACGGTCCGCGCCATGCAACGAGGCATACCCATGGCACCGGCTGCACGATGTCCTCTGCGCTGGCAGCACAACTGGGACACGGCCAGAACCTGCACGCCGCTTGCACACGGGCCAAAACCTATGTCGCAGGTGCGATTGGCGCTGCGGCGACCTTGTCGGTCGGGCACGGGCACGGACCCACCCACCACTTTCACTCATTCACATAGCACCCGAAGGAACACCTCATGAGCAAACCGATTTCAGACCAAACCGTCCTTGTCACAGGGGCCGGCCGTGGCCTTGGTGCCGCACTTGCGCGCGCTTTTGCGGCACAGGGGGCACGGGTGGCCATCAACTACTGGCAGAGCAAAGAGGCCGCCGAGGATTTGGCCGCCGAGCTTGGCGTGAGCACACAGGCGTTTCAGGCGGATGTGACCGATCCCGATCAGGTCCGCACCATGATCGCGGAAATCGCCGCTGTTCTCGGGCCTGTCGACACTGTGGTGCACAACGCACTTGCGGACTTCAAATTTGACGGTGATGCGCGCGGGCGGCTCGATACGCTCGGCTGGGATGATTTTGCGGCACAGTCACAGGTCGCGGTGGGCGGTGCGCTTAATCTTGTGGCGTCGCTGAGACCGCATTTTGCCGCGCAGCATTTCGGGCGCGTCATCACGATTGGCAGCAATCTGGTGCAAAACCCTGTCGTGCCCTACCACGACTACACCGCCGCGAAAGCCGCGCTTCTTGCCTTCACGCGCACCGCGTCCAAGGATCTGGGGCCGGATGGAATCACGGTGAATATGGTTTCAGGCGGGCTGCTGCGCGCCACGGATGCGAGTGCGGCCACGCCTGAAGCGGTTTTTGACGCGATCGCCGCCATGACCCCCCTGCAACAGGTCACCACACCCGAGGATCTTGCCGCTGCCGCATTGTTTTTCGCTTCACCATGGTCGCGGGCTGTCACGGGGCAAAACCTGATTGTGGACGGCGGGTTGGTCTGCGGCTGAGTGCTGCGCGCGCCTCTCAGAGCAGCGAAATGGCCGCGCGGGCCGAGCCTGCATCCCGCGCGAGCTTGCGGGTGGCACCGATGTGCCAGTCCAGACCGGTCTGGCCTTCGGCGCTGGCCGCCAGCAGGTTGGCTGTTGCCTGATCGGCATGGCTTTGGGTCTGGATCAGCGCATCCGCCATAGCCTGACGCTCCGCCATGATCGCGGCGCGGCCCTCGCGGTAGGTGACCGCGTCGATTACACCAGTGGCGCGGTGCAGTTCCAGTTGCGCCAGCGTCTCGTCTTGTTCGGCAAGGAGGGCAGGCAAGGAGGATGCCACGACTGTCATCTGGTCATTTGTCTTGCGCAAGGTGCGGACCACTGCACTGGGCGAAATCAATTCGATCCGGCGGGCGACATCGCGTTTACCCGAGATGTTCCCGATCACAGCGCCGCCCAAGGCGCCGGTCGCAGCGGCTGTAATACAGCCACGCACATTTCCGGCGGAGACGGCCGCAATACCACAGCCCACAGCAGCCCCGATGCCTGCCCCTTTCAGGCTGGTCTGCACCACGATCCGTTCGGATAGTTCGGTCAGCGCCACAGCCTGGGCGTCCATTTTGGCAGGCGCCGTGGCAAAGCTCATGGCAGGGGTGGCAGACCGGCTGGAGATTTCCGACTGCCCGCAAGCGGCAATTGCCACCAGGATGAAGGGGATCATGATCTGAGTGCGTGTCTGCATGGTTCGCCGTTCCTACTTCCGATGTCGGACTGTTTCTAAATTAGAACCAGGGCGAAACTATGACAGCTCGGCCGAAACCCTGAATTTTCAGCAATATACACGCATAGCGAGCGACTTTAGCCCGCGTGAGCGCCACGTGACTGTCTCGAAAATTAAGACAATCTTATGGCGCCCACGGGCAACTGATCAGAGCAGTTGGCGCAGCAGGTCAGGCGAAGGTTTGCCTGTCACGGGCAGGCCTTGGCTGGCCTGATAGGCGCTGATCGCCTTTTCGCTGTTCGGCCCGATCACACCGTCCGAGCCGCCGGTATCGAACCCGCGCGCAGTTAGGCGTTGCTGTAGGGCGACGCGGTCGTCCTTGGTCAGACCGTTGGCGTCAGGCGGGAAGCTGGCGCGTAACGGGCCACCGCCTGCGATGCGGTCGGCAAGATGGCCCACGCCGATCGCATAGGCGTCCGAGTTATTGTAGCGTTTGATGGCGCGGAAGTTGCCGGTGGTGGCAAAGCGCGGGCCGCCCGGCTGAGGTTGCAGGGTGCCATTTGCATCCTCACGCCCCCAGCGCGTGCCGCGCGTCCAGCCGTTTTTTTCCAGATAGGCGGCGGTGGACGCCAGCGCATCGGTCGGATCTTCGGACCAGATGTCACGCCGGCCATCGCCGGTGAAATCCACCGCGAAAGCGAGGTAGGAAGTGGGGATGAACTGCGTGTGGCCCATGGCCCCCGCCCATGATCCAGTCATTCGCGCGGCAGGGATATCGCCGTTCTGGACAATCCGCAGCGCCGCTATCAGTTGTTTCTCAAAGAAAGCGCCGCGGCGCCCGTCGAAGGCCAGCGTCGAGGTCGCGGAGATCACCGGCACATCGCCGCGCCGCTCACCAAAGAAGCTCTCCAGCCCCCAGATCGCGCAGATGATTTCGGCGTCCACACCATAGCGGCCCTCCAGCGTGCGCAGGGTACCGCTATGGCGCGCGAATGCAGCGCGGCCCTTGCTGATCCGCTCGTCCGAGGCGGCGATGGCAAGGTAGTCCTCAAGGGTACGGGTGAATTCGGTCTGGTTGCGGTCGCGGGTGACGCAGCCGGGCAGAAAGCCCGTGCCACGGAACGCTTCGGCCAAAGTGGATTGCGAGATCCCCTGCCCTGCGGCGCGGCTGCGAAAGCTGGAGACCCACGCGTCATAGGCGGGGTTGGGTGTTGGCATGAGGTCGGGCGTCAGACTGCCGGACCATCCTTCGCTGGTGCGCGACACGGGCGCGCCACCGCAAGCCGCAAGTGTGAGGGCGCCGAGGCCCAATCCAAAGTTTCGCCGTGATAGTAGCATACTGCTGCCCCGATTTGTGTTTTATGGGTTTTCACGCATGCTACCGGATTGCCATGCCATGGCAACAGGGCATCGCCCAACGTGCGCGGGGCTTTGCCGGTGCGATCAGGGCTGGTAAAGCGGCACGGTGGACATGGACATCTTGGCCGACCCGTTCTGAACGTCACGCGCATGGCTGATATAAATCAGCGTCTGGTTTTTCTCATCAAAGATACGTCTCACATTCAGGGATTTGAAAATAATTGAGCGGCGTTCGCTGAACACATTCTCGCCCTCGTCGCTGCGGTCAATATCGCCGATGGTGATCGGGCCGGTCTGGCGGCACGAGATGGAGGAGTTCGACGGATCTTCGAACCAGTTACCCTTTTGGAGCCGGTCGATGATGCCACGTTCGAAATAGGTGATATGGCAGGTGACGCCTTGCACCTCCGGATCGGCCAGCGCCTCGATCACCAGATCATTGCCGAGCCAGTCAACATCGACATTACCGACAACTTCGGCAGTTACAGCAGAGGGAAGGGCCAGAAGGGCAGCGAGGATGATATTTTTCATATGTGTCCCATTTATTTTGGAAACGCGCCAACCTCCTATCCGGTTCCGCCCTGCGGCAAATTTGTGGCAGGCGGCGGTGGGGGCTTGCCAGCGCGAGCTGTGGAACATTATAAGAACATCATGGCAAAAATGAATCTTCAGGAAAAGCTCGCGGTGCTGAGCGATGCGGCAAAATACGATGCGTCCTGCGCATCGTCCGGAACCACGCGGCGCAACAGTGCGGGCGGCAAGGGGTTGGGCAGCACTGAAGGATCGGGGATCTGCCATGCCTATACGCCGGACGGGCGGTGCATCAGCCTGCTCAAGATACTGATGACGAATTTCTGCATTTATGATTGTGCCTATTGCATCAACCGTGTGTCTTCGCAGGTGCAGCGCGCACGGTTTACTGTGGAAGAGGTCGTGCATCTGACGACCGAATTCTACAGGCGCAATTACATCGAAGGGCTGTTTCTATCCTCTGGCATTATCAAAAGCCCTGATGACACGATGGCCGATATGGTGCGCATCGCGCGCGAGCTGCGGGAGGTGCATCATTTTCGCGGCTACATCCACCTCAAAACGATCCCCGATGCCTCCCCCGAGTTGATCGAACAGGCCGGGCTGTTTGCGGACCGCCTTTCCATGAATGTGGAATTGCCGACCGATGCGGGGCTGAAAGCCTATGCGCCCGAAAAAGACGCAGGCGAAATCCGCCGCGCCATGGGCCGGGTGCACGAGCGCAAGCAAGCCGCCAAGGAGCGGACGCACAGCGGCAAACGCGCGGATAAATTCGCGCCTGCCGGGCAGAGCACCCAGCTGATCGTGGGGGCGGACGGGGCGAATGACGCGACGATCCTAGACAGCTCGACGCGGCTATACAGCAACTACAAGCTCAAGCGGGTGTATTATTCGGCGTTCTCGCCCATCCCTGACAGCACGGCGGAGCTGCCATTGATCAAGCCACCGCTGATGCGGGAGCACCGCCTGTATCAGGCGGATTGGCTCTTGCGGTTTTACGGCTATGAGGCGGGCGAGATTGCATCGGCCACCACTGGCGGGATGCTGGACCTGGAGATTGACCCAAAGCTGGCGTGGGCGCTGGCGAACCGGCATCTGTTTCCGGTGGATATCAACCGTGCGGGCAAGGAGATGCTGTTGCGGGTGCCGGGATTTGGCACAAAATCGGTGGGGCGGATCCTGTCGGCGCGGCGCAGTGGCGCGCTGGGGTATGGGGATTTGACACGCATCGGGGCGCTGGTGAACAAGGCCAAGCCCTTTATCGTCACGCGCGACTGGTCCCCCGGCAGCATGACCGATGCCGCCAATCTGCGCGCGCGGTTTGCGCCCAAGCCACAGCAGTTGAGCCTCCTGTGATCTACACGCCCCGCCTGCCGCGATTGGATACTTTTGCCGCATGGCGCGATGCGGCGCGGGCGCTGGCCAGCAATGATGTGCCAACGGATCATGTTGTCTGGGGCATGGAGGGGGATGCTGCTGGCCTGTTTGGCGCGGGCGCAGCCCTGCCGCCCGCGCGGGAGATGACGGTGCCCAAGGATTTCGTGCCACTGGCGCGTCTGGTCTGTGCCAGCCGCGCGTCGGGGGCGCATGATCTGCTCTACCGTGTGTTGATGCGCTGTCGCGGCAATGCGAAGCTGCTGGGCAACCGTGCGGATCCGCAGGTGCAGCAGCTGGAGGCTTGGGCCAAACACGTGCGCCGCGACATGCACAAGATGAAGGCATTTGTCCGGTTTCGCGAGGTCACACCGCAAGGGGCCAACCGGCGGCAGTTCCTCAGCTGGTTCGAGCCGGAGCACAGGATCGAGGAGCTGGTGGCAGGGTTCTTTGCGCGGCGTTTTGCAGATATGGATTGGGTGATTGTCACACCGGAGGTGACAGTGCGCTTCAAAGCCGAAGAGCTATCTCTGGAGGCAGGTGTGAATACCAAGCTGGACCTGTCGGACGAAACCGAGGATCTGTGGCGGACCTATTACGCCAATACCTTCAATCCTGCACGCCTGAAGATCAAGGCGATGCAATCAGAGATGCCCAAGAAATACTGGAAGAACCTGCCGGAAGCCGACCTTATCCCCGATATGATCGCGCAGGCCGAAGCACGCGTGCGGCAGATGCAGGAGAACGCCCCTACCCTGCCGCCCCTGCGGGCCGCGCGGATCACGGCGCGGTTGCGCGCCGATCACCTCAAGCAGTGATGTAGCTGCGCAGGGCGGCCTCTGTCCCGTCCTGCCAGATCAGGCGCAGCCAATGGGCAAAGCGCGAGGCAAAGCGCGGGTTGTCGCCCAGATCACCGTAGAACTGCCGCTGATCAAGCCATGCCTGCGGGGTCTCTTTGGCCGCTTTGGCGGCGGTGTTGAGTGTATCCCAGAACGGATCATTCGGCATGATCTTGCTGCCATCCTCTCGGGTGCCTTCGCACATCCGCGCCCAGAGCGCCTCAACCAGTGCCAGCCCATCCATCGGCGCATCCTGCGCCAACGCATCGCGCAGGATAGGGTGCAGAAAACCCGCATGGCGCGATGCACCGTCAAAAGCCACACGTCGCGTGGTGTCATGGATCTGAGCGTTGGCAAAGCGGGCTGTGATCAGCTCAACATAGGCCAGCGGGGTCATGTCGGGCACGGCGTTGACGTGCGGCACGATCTCGGCTGTTTCGACTTTGCGGAACAGTGCCGCGATCAGCGGGTGCGCCATGGTGCCAGCGATGGTGTCGACGGACAGCAGCTCGCCCGGGGTGGCAATAATCTGGTGGCCCGCGTTCAGCAAGCGCAGCTTCATCGCCTCGAAGGTGTGAACGTCATCCGTGAAGGTTGCGCCGACCTTGTCCCAGTCGGGACGCCCCGCGCAGAAGGCATCCTCAATCACCCATTGGCGGAAGTTTTCGTGCGTGACGGGTGCGGCATCCTCGATGCCAAAGCTGCCGACCAGCTCCAACTCTCGCGCGCCGGTGGCGGGGACGATGCAATCGACCATGGAGTTGGGGAAGGTCGCATGGGTGTCGATCCAGTCGGCCAGTGCCGGATCGGACAGGCGGGCGAGGCCCACGACCGTCTGGCGCAGGATGCCCCCATTCCCTTGGAGGTTGTCACAACTGAGGCAGGTGAAGGGGCCAGTGCCACTGTCACGACGCAGTTTGAGCGCGGCGATGATGGCGCCAAAGGCGGTTCTGGGCCTGTCGGGGTTAGCGGCATCATGAAGGATGTCCGCATGGGCCATGTCCAGCCCGCCCGTCGCGGCGATATAGTAGCCCCCTTCGGTCACAGTCAGGCCGACGATGCGGATGGCCGGCTCGGCCATGTGGGCGATGAGCGGCGCGTTTTCTTCGGCCACGGGAATGAAGCCGATCATGGAGCCGGTGACTTCGGCGGATTTGCCTTTGGGGTCCAGCTCGATCAGCGTGGTCAGGCAATCTTGCGCCAGCATCTTTTCGCGCTGTACGGCATCGGCAGGGCGCACCCCTGCCCCGAGGATCGCCCAGTCATGGGCAAGCCCCTGATCCATCAGGCGGTGCAGATACCATGCCTGATGGGCGCGGTGGAAATTGCCAAGGCCGATGTGGACGATCCCAGGCGTCAGGTCGGCGCGGTCATAGGTGGGGGCGCGCACGCCATCGGGCAGCGCGGTCACGGTATCGAGGGTCAGGTGCATCAGCTCATCCATTGGCCGCCGTCGACGTTATACGTCTGCGACACGATATAATCGGCCTCCGGCGAGGCGAGGAAAACCGCCATGCCGGTGAGGTCCGCGGGGGTTGCGAAACGGCCTGCGGGAACGCCCGCGGCCACTTCGGCTTTCTTCTGGCCGGGCTGTTTGCCCTCCAGCTTGGCGAACATGGAATCGACGTGATCCCAGTGGTCGCCATCCACCACGCCCGGGGCGATGGCGTTGACGTTAATGCCGTATTTGATCAGGTTCAGGCCAGCGGACTGGGTCATGGAAATAACCGCAGCCTTGGTCGAGCAATAAACCAGCACAAGGCTTTCGCCGCGCCTGCCCGCTTGAGAGGCCATGTTGATGATCTTGCCGCCGTGGCCTTGGGCGATCATCTGTTTGGCCGCCGCCTGCATCGTGAAAAGCGTGCCCGCGACATTTACCGCATAGAGCCGGTCATAGCTGGCGCGGGTGATGTCCACCGTCTCGGCGGCATCGAACAGGGCAGCGTTGTTGATCAGGATGTCGAGCTTGCCTGCATGGGCCACAACAGCCGCAATAGCGGCGTCGATGCTGGCCTGATCACTTACGTCGAGTTGGACGGCGTAAGCGCCCGCGCCAAGCTCCTGCGCCGTCTCTGTCGCCGCCTCAAGGTTTATGTCAGTAATCGCGACCGTGGCGCCCTCGGCCAGATAGCGTTCGGCAAAGCCGCGCCCGATCCCGCGTGCGGCCCCTGTGATGAGGGCGGATTTTCCTGCAAGCCTGCTCATGCGATGCGCAGACCCGCCGCGTCAAAACGGTGCATCTTGTCCATGTCGGGGGTGAGATAGATCGTGTCACCGTGTTTGGCGGCGATGTCGCCGGTGATGCGCACGGTCACCATGTCCATCAGGCCGGTGTCATGCACGTGGATGAAGGTGTCCGAGCCGAGGTGTTCGGCCACACCCACGCGCCCTTTCCAAAGACCTTCGGTCTTGGACACACTCATATGTTCGGGCCGGATGCCGATGGTGGTCGCGTCATGTTTGGCCGCCTCGGGTCCGTCGATGAGGTTCATCTTGGGCGAGCCTATAAAGCCCGCGACAAATTTGTTGCGCGGGGCGCGGTAGAGCTCAAGCGGCGAGCCGACCTGTTCGATCACGCCCGCTTGCAGCACCACGATCTTGTCGGCCATGGTCATCGCTTCGACCTGATCGTGGGTCACATAGATCATGGTTGTAGCGAGCTTTTTGTGCAGTTCCATGATCTCCAGACGCATGCCCACACGCAGGGCGGCGTCGAGGTTCGAGAGCGGCTCGTCAAAGAGGAACGCCGCGGGCTCGCGCACGATGGCACGGCCGATGGCCACGCGCTGACGCTGGCCACCCGACAGCTGGCCCGGCTTGCGGTCCAGATAGTCCGTCAGGTTCAGCGCGGTCGCGGCGGCTTCGATCTTGGCCTTTTGCGTTGCCTCGTCGATGCCTGCCATCTTCATCGGGAAGGCGATGTTCTTACGCACCGACATGTGCGGATAGAGCGCGTAGGACTGGAACACCATCGCAAGACCGCGCTTGGCGGGCGGCAGATGGGTCGCGTCCGCGCCTTTGATGCTGATGTGGCCGGATGTGGTATCCTCAAGGCCGGCGATCAAGCGCAGCAGGGTGGATTTGCCGCAGCCCGAGGGGCCTACGAAGACCACGAACTCGCCGTCGTTGATCTCCAGATCAAGGGGCGGGATGACTTGGACATCGCCGAAGCTTTTGGTGACTTGGTTGAGGGATATCTGGCCCATGTGTCAGGTTCCTTATTTCACCGCGCCGAAGGTCAGGCCGCGTACGAGTTGTTTCTGTGAGAACCAACCCATGATGAGGATTGGTGCTACGGCCATCATCGAGGCGGCCGAAAGTTTGGCGTAGAACAGGCCTTCGGGCGCCGAGAAACTGGCGATGAAGGCGGTCAGCGGGGCGGCGTTGACCGTGGTCAGCAGGATGGTCCAGAACGCCTCGTTCCACGCCAGAATGATGTTCAGCAGGATCGTGGAGGCGATACCGGGAATGGCCATAGGCGTCAGAACATAGATGATCTCGGACTTGAGACTGGCCCCGTCCATGCGCGCAGCCTCCAGGATCTCGCCGGGAATTTCACGGAAATAAGTGTAGAGCATCCAGACGATGATCGGCAGGTTGATCAACATCAGCACGACGACCAGCAGGATGCGGCTGTCCATGACACCCAGCCATTTGGCCAGCAGCACCAGCGGATAGAGCACGCCCACGGCGGGCAGCATCTTGGTGCTGAGCATCCACAGCAGGATGTCTTTGGTCTTGCGCCCCGGCACAAAAGCCATGGCCCATGCCGCAGGCACAGCGATGATGATGCCGAGGATGGTGGAGCCGACCGCGATGATGATCGAGTTCATCAGCGCCTTGGGATAGTTCGAGCGCGCCTGCACGTCGACGTAATTCTCCAGCGTCCAGTCAAAGAACAGCCAGACCGGCGGATCGGCGATCGCTGTGGCCTCGGTCTTGAACGAGGTCAGGAATGTCCAAAGGATCGGGAAGAACATCAGCAGACCGAAAGTCCACGCAAGGGCTGTCCACATGACTTTCTTTCGGGTTGAGATAGCGCGGGCCATTGGAGTTCCTCCCTCAGTTATCGAGGTTCTTGCCGACGATCCGCATCAGGAAGATCGCGACGATGTTGGCAAGGATGACAGCGATGATACCACCGGCAGAGCCGAGGCCGATGTTCTGGCTTTCCAGAACGCGCTGGTAGACCAGATAGGTCAGCGTGCGGGTGCCGAATGCGCCATTGGTGGTCACAAAAATTTCGGCAAAGATTGAGAGCAGGAAGATGGTCTGGATCAGGATCACCACCGTGATGGCACGGCTGAGATGCGGCAGGATGATATAGCGGAACCGCGCCAGCGCCGGTGCGCCGTCCATCTCGGAAGCTTCCAGCTGTTCGCTGTCCAGCGATTGCACAGCCGTGAGCAGGATCAGCGTGGCGAAAGGCAACCACTGCCATGCGACGATCACGATGATCGAGAAAAGCGGTGCCTGACTGAGGAAGTCGAAGGGCTGCGCGCCGAAGAACTTGTAGGCATAGGAGAAAAGCCCGTTATCCACGTTGAAGAACATGTTCTTCCACACCAGCGCGGACACTGTGGGCATGATGAAGAAAGGCGCGATAACGAGGATGCGCACGACCCCCTGCCCGAAAATCGGCCGGTCCAGCAGCAGCGCCATCAGCACCCCGCCGGTGATTGTGATGGCCAGGATACCGCCAACCATCCACAGGGTTGTAAAAAGCGATTTCAGGAAGGACGAGGACGTCAGGAACGACGCGTAGTTATCGAAACCGATCCACGCCTCGAAGATCCCGCGCATCGGGCGGTAGTCTGCGAAGGAAAAATAGAGCGTCATGCACAGCGGGATCAACATCCACACAAGCAAGACAAACACCGCGGGCGCGATCATTAAGCGGGCGGCGGATTTGGACTGCGCTGTCGCCATGACAAAGCTCCTCTGTCGGGGATGGGGCCAAACAATACCGGCATTTGCGAACAGCCCGGCGGGCGTCACGGAAACATCGGGAGGCAAGGATGATCGGGGAAAGGTGCGGGCGCCGCGCGGAGCGACGCCTGCGGGAGACGGGGCTTAGTAGCCTGCCGCTTCCATTTCTTCGACGGTCAGCTCTTGCGCATTCTCAAGCGCCTGCTCGGCGGTCTGGTTACCGGCAAGCGCATCCGAGAACTGCTGGCCCACTTGCGTGGCAAAGCCTGCAAATTCGGGGATCGCTACGAATTGAACGCCAGTGTAGGGGACAGGATCAACTGTCGGGTTGGTCGGATCAGCCGAGTTGATGCTCTGTAAAGTCATGGCTGCGAAAGGAGCCGCATCCAGATATTCCTGGTTCTCGTAGAGCGATGTGCGGGTGCCTGGAGGAACGTTGGCCCAACCTTCGTTGGCTGCGACCAGCTCGGTGTAGCCCTTGCTTGTGGCCCAGCTCACGAATGTCTTGGCGGCGTCCTGCTTCTCGGAGGAGGTCGGGATGGCCAGCGACCATGCCCAGAGCCAGTTGCCGCGTGGGCCAAGACCGTTGTCGGGCGCGAGTGCAAAGCCGACTTTGTCTGCAACAGTCGAGTCCGCGCCGGTCACGAAGGACGCCGCAACTGTCGCGTCGATCCACATGCCGCATTTGCCCTGCTGGAACAGTGTCAGGTTTTCGTTGAAGCCGTTATTGGCCGCACCGTTCGGGCCGGACTCGTTCATCATGTCCAGATAGAAGTTCAGCGTGTCCGCCCAAGGCTGGGTGTCAAACTGCGCCTGCCAGTCCTCATCGAACCAACGCGCGCCGAAGGAATTGGCCATCGCGGTCAAGAAGGCCATATTCTCGCCCCAGCCTGCTTTGCCGCGCGCGCAGATGCCGTTGATCTCGTTCTCACGATCGGTCATCGCGGCCGCTGCTTCGCGGATGAACTGCCATGTCGGTGCTTCGGGCATTTCCAGACCCGCCTTTTCCATGAGGTCCGTACGGTACATGACCATGGAAGATTCACCATAGAACGGCGCGGCATAGAGGCTCCCGTCAACGGTCAGGCCACCCGCGATGGCGGGCAGCAAATCGGCTGCATCCCAGTCCTCTGCCATGCCGCTGTCAAGTGGGACCAACCAGCCGTTTTTGCCCCAGATCGGCACTTCATAAGTGCCGATAGTCATCACGTCATAGGCGCCGCCGCCTGTGGAGATGTCTGTGGTTACGTTCTGGCGCAGGACGTTTTCCTCAAGCGTGACCCACTCGACGCTGATGTCGGGGTTCGCTGCGGTGAATTCGTCGGTCAGACCCTGCATGCGGATCATGTCGCCGTTGTTGACGGTTGCAATGGTGATCGTGGTGGTATCAGCCGCTGCGATACCCGCAGACAAGCCAAAACCCACGGCCGTCATCAGCAGTGTTCTTCTAATGGACATTCTTATCCTCCCTTTTTTACATACGTAAATAATTGGCGAGGGATGGTTTCAAGTCAAGCCTGATTTTCTCGCATAATCCGCTGCGCTGCGGCGCGAGCAGCCCTTCAGGCGGATTCGCGAAGCTTCAGATATCCGTCGAATAGCGTCACTTCGGGCGCTGCATCCGCGACATCCCCGCTAATCATCTGAATAATACGGGAAACGGCCTTCTTCCCGATTGCATCGGTATTCTGCGCAACCGTCGTCAACGCGGGGTTCAGGTAGGGGCAGAGCGGATAGTCATCATGCCCGGCAATGCGCAATCCACCAGACGCGGCACGCCCCGGCACCAGACCATGCCGCGATGCGGCACGGATTGCGCCGATGGCAACACGGTCATTCACACATAGAATCGATCTGTCGATCAGACGTCCCTGACCGAACTCCGCATCCAGCACAGCTTCCCCGTGCTCTTCAAAGTGCCAACCTTCCTCGATCAACTCCGTGCCGATGATCTCTGGCTCAAACCCCAAGGCTTCCATTGCGGCAATATAGGCAGCCTCACGCTCGATCGCGTTGAAATTGACCCGCGGCATCGCCAGAAAGACAGGCGGAGGGCCGACACGGCAAAGGTATTCGGTAATCAGGCCCGTACTCTGCAAGTGATTTGTACCCACAAAATCAACGTCCAGCATCGTTTTTGGCCGGGAATCCATCAACACAAACGGGAGCCGCGACCGCAGCCGCATCTGCACAGCCTGATCGCTGTGGTCACCCAAGGGCGCCACCAGCGCACCATCCACATTCATTGACATGAAAGTCTCGGCCGCCCGCGCCTCGATTGCCGGATCGGAATGGGAGCACTGCGTGATAACCGTGAGACCCGCCTCGCGCGCCGCTGCCTCGACCGACTCCAGCAGTTTGGTGAAAAACAGATCATTCAGGTAGGGAATGATCACACCGATTATTCCCGTCGACTTACGGTTCAACCGCGTCGCGAAGAAGTTGGGGATATACTCGACCTCGGCCAGTCCCGCCTCGATCCGCGCTACGGTCTTGGGCTTGACCAAAGCCGGATCCTGAAAAAAACGCGACAACGTCGGACGAGATACGCCAATGGCGACGGATAACTCCTCCATCGTTTTGATGAGCGGCTTGGACAAGGTTATGTCTCCTTCCTGATCTGCTGTACCATAGACCAACACCGCGACAGATAAACATTTTTACATGCGGAATGTTTTGCTGATTTGAGGACCCGCTTCAACAGCGCAAAAACCGATACCGAGATCCGCCAATAGCAGCCCGACCAAGTACCACTTGCTGCGCCTCCCCCCTTTACCCTCCCCCGCCAACCACCAAAAGCGCCATAAAGAAGATCGTCCAAATTTTTCTCGATCTCCCCCGTTTTTCGCTTGTGCTCCCCGGACAGCACGCTTAGAACGGCCAAACAAATTGGCGCGGGATGGAGCAGCCCGGTAGCTCGTCAGGCTCATAACCTGAAGGTCGTAGGTTCAAATCCTACTCCCGCAACCAAATAAAACAACGGCTTAGTGGTTAGTTCCCTAAGCCGTTTTTTTATTGTGTCCGGCTGATGTCCGTTTGGACCGCAAGTCCCACGCACCCGCCCCCTTTTTCTTGAAACAGCGATTCTACCCATTCTGGCTGTGCCGCATATGCTCAGATTATATTTTGGGTTTTTTGGGTGGTTCAGTTTGGTGCAGGTTGGAGAGGAGGGCGAGACCCTGATCGGAAAGTTAATTTCTGCACTGAAATCCTCCTACCGCCGCATTCAGGGCTTGTTTCATCGGGTTCTCAAGAAATCATCAACAAACTCGGACACCGGGGCGATGCCAGTTACCAGAAGATGATCACGGGCGCGGGTGCACGCGACATAGAGCAAATGCCGTTCCGTATTGTAGACCTCCTCGAGGTCAGCATCGTCGGCCACCATTTCAATGCGATCTGATTGTGGAATGACGTCATCGTCGCAGGCCATAACCACTACTGATCGGAACTCCAGCCCCTTAGCGAAGTGCATCGTGCTGATGGCGACAGCGCCATCCTCGACCTCGACCTTTTCGTTCAATTCAACGGCGAGCGCACCCGCAGCCTTCACGGCATTCCGAGCGCGTTTGAGTTCCGCATCGGAACGTACGAAAACACCCACCTCACTTGCTGCGCACCCCTCCTGCAGCCGGTCCTTGATCCATTTGCCCACGATGAGGCATTCGTGATCGGCGTCTTTACAAGCCTCAACCATCGGCGAAGGTCCGTTGAACATCGATACCGTGCCACGCCGTCCCTCTGTGTTTCCATCCACGTCAGAGACTGTCGCTGGAAGCAGTCTGTCGGCATGAAGTCGGATCTGATGTGATGTGCGATAGTTGATGCGAAGGGTATGGGAACGGCCGCGGACATCAAGACCCAGCGCTTTCCACGAAAATGGCTGCTGGAAAATTCGCTGGCCGAGATCGCCCGCGAAGAAAAGCCCGTCGCTCCGGCCAGCAGCCATTGCAGCGAAAAACCGCGCCTCGGCGACGCCCAGATCCTGAGCCTCGTCGATGACAGCGAAATCATAGGGCCCGCCAACCTTTCCGGATAGGCTTTCCGTCAGTTTTCCAAATACGTCAGACCAGGTAACAATGCGCCGATCCGCAAGCTCGGCCCTTACGCGTTCGAAGATTGCCCACAGGGTTTCGCGCTGTTTGCCGCCGATCCTAGTTTTGCGACCAAGGCGGGAAACGTCCCGATACTCGTCCCATGATCGCAGCTGCCACGCGTCAACAACGTCCGCCCACTCACCAACCAGGAAGTGGTTGGAAAAGCGGTGCCCTTCTACCTCTGATGCCGCCTTGGTGATCAGCGTACGGATCAACGCGGTTGCGGCAATCTGGGGTTGGCCGAACAGCTGGGAGTAGAGGTCATATCCTACTGCGGAGATCGATTTGACAGTGATCCGGTCGGCTACCCCCAGCTCGCCCCCCACCAGACTGACCAACTTGACTCGCAAGGAATTTGCCAGAGCTTTGGAGAAAGTGGTCAGCAGAACGCTGGACTCTGGGTTGTCGCGCGCCAGATGGACAGCGCGATGTAGCGCCACGATGGTTTTGCCAGTTCCTGCCGATCCTGACACTCGGGTTGGGCCAGAAAAGGAACGCTCGACCAGTTCAGCTTGGGCCGGATGCAGGAAGACGGCCCATTTGTCCCAAGGGTAGTCGAGCGCCTGCTTCAGTTCTTCGGCGTTTGTGAGAACGCGGAAACGGCGCTGGGCATCAGGATGGGCAAAGGGATCAGCCTCTACGGGAGCAGGTTCGGCCGGTTGCGGCTTCTCGCCTACGGCTAGTTTGAGCAGCGCTTCCTGTGCTTCTTGCGGCAAGTGTTCGATAATGTCGAACAGTGTGTCCTCGTCGGCAGCGCGAACATCGTTTACCCATTCCTCGGGCACGCCAAAAGCCATCAGCTCAAACTTGCGCAGGTTGTCGAACAGTCGGGTTGCCGGTTTGGCTACGGGCGTAGGCGCAACAGGCTCATCTTTGGGTTTGAAGATTTCAATCTCTTCAACCCGCTCGCGTACCTCGACCAATTGCATCGCGCCTGTCGTCGGGTGACGTTCGATTTTGCGGCGCTCGGCCCATTTATAAGCGTCGTCGTGATGGTCGACATAGACCAGCAGGATACTGGCTGCGGTGCGGTGTACAATCAGACGGATATCGGTATTCACCCGCACCGACCAGAAGTTCGTATCCTTGGCGCGGTCGAGTTTGTGGAATGACAGGCCGTTCGATGTCGGGTCCAACTGCAGGTCAAACGCAGTCATCTTGGCCGATTTCTGATCCTGCGCGGTCAGCCGGGCGAGGCTGTCGGTGAAGGTGTCGGCGATTCGGAATTCCATGCGTTCGATTCCCCCTACACCCAGTTGCCAGAATGCGGATGTTTGGTGCCGAGCATGTACACGCCCGAGTGCACGTCGATCAGGCTCCAGTCTGGGAGTTGTTTGCAGAGCTCAGCGAATAGTCCGTTATTTTCGTAGATTGCACCGGGCTCGAAGGAGGCATCGTCCAGTTCACTGCCTGCAGGCGGCCTGCTAAGGATTCCTGCACGATGCAGCAATGACAGCCCAGCAAAGATCGGTCCTCCTGGCGGCAGCATAGGAGGCGGCGAGTTCTGAGTGGTCGCCAAAGTTGGCTGGCCGAACAGCGCGGTCATGAACATCGCAGTTGCATTCCAAGCGCCGATGTAAGGGGGGCGCTCCTTGAGATTCAGAATTGGGCTGAGCCAACGCTCTTGGGCTCGGCCTAGCTTTTCTAGTGTGTCGGGCAACGTCTTGGGAAGCGTGACCTTGCTGAAAAGGACATGCGCCCCACTCAAGGATTGTTCGATCGGCGTCGGCCCTCGTTCGAGATAGAAGCTTTTTGCGGTGTTCAGGTCCGCTGTGTTCCAGTCACTCAGAACGTTGCAGACCGCCTCTGTAAACGGCAGTTCCAATCGCGCCAGATGCCCCTGAGCCTCCCCCTTTGAAGTGGTCCGCCCCTATAGTTAGGAAAG
>TARA_R110002020_G_scaffold146881_4_pt1 | contig 29834 bp, 18 predicted proteins | sample TARA_R110002020 | Tara Oceans TARA_R110002020 (sample SAMEA4396489) | marine metagenome | biome: Westerlies Biome; feature: [MES] marine water layer (ENVO:01000295) within the mesopelagic zone...; material: water (ENVO:00002006), including particulate matter (ENVO:01000060) such...
ATGTGATCAGTTTGTTAGAAGAGATCAACTCTCGCAAGAGGCCGCTTTGTTCTTTGCCTTTAACGAAAAGAAGAAAAAAGCAATAGCTAAAGAAATTGTAGATTATAACTCAAGATTACTAGAAGCTTCTTCGTATTGGATGAACCTAGAAGATTCTTTAGCCAATAAGATTGAAGACGATGGGTTTGAAAAATTTACTTCTCCCGTATTAGATATTAGAGGAACTACCACTTCCAGAAGAGATGGCCTTCACTCGATTTATAATTATTATAATCAGTATTTCCTAACCTCTCCTGTGGCAAGTTCATTACCTGAAAGCTCTATTCACGATGTTGAAGAGGGGGGACCTACTATTCTATCCCATGTATATGGACCAATCTATCATAATGCTAACTTCTCTATTGAGGCTTCTGGGGTGGACGTAAGTTCTCAGTTAGTGTCCAGAAAAGCCAACGAATTTTACAATATTCAATTACAGAATCTTTACGCCGAAGGGAATAATGAAGACCAGGATGGAGATACGTTCTACATTGATTTGTATGATAGCTCTACCAATGCTAAAGGTCCTTACTTTGGTGCCGCTGAGTACAGGTGTCCTTCCGTATTAAGCAGTATCAACTTTATAGATACTTCTACATCCTTAGTAAACAATAATAAACTAGGTGTTTATTATCTTGATGAGACTCAAGAGTCAGATAGTCGGAGTGATGATAATTATCTTATTAATAATAGATGTGTGATGCTAAAAAACGGGGGGACTGGACTGCCTAGAATCCAGTTCACCATGCGCGGTATTGATCCTCAACAGAAGAATATTCTTATTCCTGAACACGACTTCGAACTAACCTTGGATTATGTAACGTCTAGAGAAAACTCATCAAATGTTGGGGGTGGTTCTGTGGGGATCTTAATAAGAACTAAAAACGAAATTACCACGAAGGGGGATAGAGTATTCTTTGCTTGGACTCCTAGGGGTGAGTGGGAGATGGTCCAGGTTTCTTCAGTCATTAACGGTGCAACAGGAATCAATAACATTGTAAATAATTATACACATCAATTCTCAGGGGGTGAGGAAGTAACTTTAGGACAAAATGCTAACTGTAATCAGAACACATCAAACAATAGTGTTTTATCCTATGTCAATAAAGATCATGTACAAAAGGCAAAAATAAGTTTCCACACTAAAAATAGTAAAACGAAGTTGCCCTTAGAGTATGCAACTTATTATGCCGCAGGTCAGTCTGATATTTACAATGGTAGAAACGTACAGTTGCATAGAGCCATCGCTGATCTTGGAGGAAAAACTCAAAACTATATCGTAGAGATCTTCCCTCTTCCAAAAAATAACTCTGAGGGGGACTATGTTGTTTTAGATAAGTTAAAGGTGGTTGACAAGACCCTAAATGACGCAGCAGCAATCCCATACAATGGCTTGATACCTGATGTAACTAAACAGTTAGACCCTGTAATTAACACGAAGTTCGTCCTTCCTGATGGGACTGAGCCTACTTGGGGCTCCTTCGCAGTAGAAGGGGTGCGTGACATTAGCGTTGAGTACTTTATCACTGACTTATTCCGAGCAGTATCTCCAGGAATGACACTCAACTATGAGATGCTAGACTGTGCCTTTAATCCAACTTCTAGACTATATTCTAAAATTCCTATTTTTGGCGTTATCTTTGCAGACATTACAGATGGAAATAATAAAGTTGCAAACTATGTTCATAAATTTGGCAGCATGGATTCTCCTAACTCTAACTTTCCTCACGATTTCTATTTTAGAGGGTTGCCATATGGTAAAATTCCTTTCTGCGGTATTTGTAATACTACATGGACATCTAACAGGTTCGGATTTAATACTACTGATCTAGAAGAAGGTTCTTTATATGATCAATCTCTTGCAACAAAAGTGGCTGCGAAAAGAGAATTACTTAGGGATTACTGGAGTTCAAGAAAAGGATTCTTATCGTTTAATAATTGGTCTCCATACCCAAATCAGGGAATAAGAGAAAAAGTTGCCCAGCAAGAGGAAGGAGGCATTGGTTTTTATGCGAATGCGGACGGTCCTGGATTGGGTTGTTGGAAGTGGGATGTTTTAGGCAATCATCCAATTCCTCGTCAGTTAGTTGACCGAAGCATGGGGCTCAATCTTTTAGGATTGGCTCGCGCAGGACATGCATCATATGAGCAAAATAAAACGACTGACGATTCACCTCACTCCACAGCAGGGGTTACTAGTTGGGCCTCTACTAACCCTCAAGGCATTCACCCTCTTGAAGAATACTTCACATACACAGATTCTGAGGATCTCCCTGGCAGCACGGGGACAGGGTTCTCTTGGGCCACAATGGGATCTGTTAGTGAGTATATTCCAGGCCAGGAACCCATGCTCGAATATTATGATGATCCTAATGCTATCCCCTTTCCTTGGGGGATGTCTCCAGGTGCTGCAACGATGATTGATTTCACTACTAGAAGGTTGAGATGCACAGCCGTTGAGACTGGCGATATCACACAGGAGGTGAATGCTTACGATGATTACTTAAATTGGGAGTGGGCTCCAGGAGAAGATCCTTTATTACCCACAATATTGGACCCTATGGGGACTGTAGCATCAGGATTAGCTATTTGGAATTTAGTGAATCAAGATGTGCATCATGTACCCCTGCCTCAGGGACAGGGAATACCTGAATATAATACGAGAAGATTTATGTGGCACGAAGACCCTTCTTTTAATGAAAAATTTATTGGCGAGGGGCACGGAATTACCTTCCCCCCAATGTCAGTTTATCGAGATATTAGAAAAGAGGATTTGCTTGATGATCAATATTACACTTTCTCCTTGTGGGTTGCAGGTGGCCTAGAAGGAATTTCAACCACTCAATTTAATGATGAAAATATCAAGAGAACAAGAGAGGGGTACGCCAGTTCTGCCATTTTAACAATTTCTCCTATTGGAACAGCAAATTCATACACTAGATTAGTATTAGCCCTCCCTACTCCTGTACAAAGTGCAAACCCGCAGAACTCTGCTACCAGCGCGATCTTAACGAACGGACACACTTTAGTAGACGCTTCTGCCGCACGACTGAGAGAAGTCTCCCAGCCAGCAAGCCCAGGATCCGACAACACCATTCGATGGTTTAGGATGGAAGTGACAATGCCCTACGATGCCTTTGAATTAGACTCTGGAGGCGCTCCAAACCTAGGAATTCGTTGCACCTTACAAGCATACAATAACACATATGATTCTAGTTTACCTGAAAATTTAAACACAGGCACAAATGCTGAGGAGAGGGCATTAAGAGAGTCTTTAATTTATAGTCCATGCAGATTAAACACCTGGGGCTATATGCTTAACGCTCGCCCTGATCTATCAGATGGGTTTAATGACGATCTAGTTGGATTTACCAGAAAAGAAACAATCTTAGAAGGCGTAGGAACAAGAACTTGGGATGAAGATTTCCAAGCATTTCCAGGAAGAGTTCCCGCTATTATATATGAAGGAAATGGAAGTGTTGCTGATGCCCGATACGAAGCGGCTGTCTTTGAAACTAATTCACCTAAAAAAGTCTATGATACTTCAGGTCAACTAAGCATGTTTAACAAGAGTGTTTCCAGCATCCAAAAACTTACAGTGCTCAAAGATGCTGAAAATAATGAATCGTTTAATTCTGAAATTTATAATAAGGTTAGGCTATATGACAATAGCGGGTTGGAGTATGCAGGAGATATCTACATGGATATCAATAAGACTTTACAAAGACCCGCTAACTACCCTCTTGAGTCTGGGATAGATCGAGTTCTTACTGTATCAGGAATAAACCCTGGAACAAATATCACAAGAAGTGCTGCTGGTATTGTGCCAGTTGAACCTAGAGAATTATTACATCTTTTCAGGTACTTTAATAAGATAGGTAAGGGTATTGGTGGGACAGCGTTCAACACTAGGCGCATGTACGACTCTTCTGCAATACACGCCGCAAGCGGTGGAAGCAGATTAGACTACACCATGAATCCCGATAATCCCCACCTAGGCACAAAAGCTGCAAATTATGAAAACTTTACGAGGATAGATACTTTAGGATGATTGGCATAGTAGAAATTTATTCAAACTTTGGAACCCCTGAGCAGACGTTGCTTCACACTGAAAATAATTTAATTACAAATGGTGCAGGAGAAACGATTTGTGATATGTTAACCTTACCTTCCTCTGTTGCAGATGTTACTACAGGGCCAGGAGATTCTTCGAACTTCACTGTACAAGCTATTTCTTTTGGCAAGAGTTCTGATGCCTTTAGAAGTAACGCTCATTTCTATCCAGGCGATGTATCTTCATATTATGTATGGCAGCCAGAAACTGGGTCGCAAGTATCTTTCTTTTCGTCTTTACCAGAATACGCTAAGTATGTTTCAGCCGTTAAGTATGATAATGTTATTCGCGCAGTATCCTTAGAAAACGAAAATATTACAACAACCACCTCATCCTATGATCCTAAACGAGATCCAGGAACTACGCCCAACCCAAATGATACGCAGATAGAACCCAATACTATGACAGGTATTGACGGAGCTTCAGGACAAGCTCATAAAATGGGCGGTAGGATGATGCAAGGAAGATCTCATTCTCACGGACATAATTTAAATAAGATTAAATGTTCTACAAACCCAAACCTACTAGCTTATACGGATGGGCCTCCCGTAGAGCAAGATTTTAGATTAGGTAATAATGTTATGTGGTCTTCTTCTTTGGGGGGTATTAGCTCCATTGAGTTACAAGGAGATAACACAGGCCCTTTTTATGGAACTTCCTCCTTTTTGGTTAGTGCTGTAAACAATAAACAACTTCTTCATTTAGTTCCCGAGCACAGGACGCAATTTCATCACAATGTAGACCATACTCTAAGCTTTTATGCAAAGCAGCCTGTGGGCGCTAGTGGAACCACTTCTTCTATTGTTATTAATTTAAGAGATACTACAGGATCAAAAAATCATTCAGTTGGTATTTCTTATTATGATCAAGAGAACTCTGTGTTTGGTTCCCCCAGCGCCGTTTTAGGGACCGTAGGGGTGCTTACCACTACTCCTAATGGGGCTGATGCCCACATAACACCTGCTTCTGGAGCCGATGGTTCTGCTGGGTGGTATCGTTTTGAGTTAACGCTTCCAGGACTAGGTACTGATTCTGCAACAAAGAACACGCATTCGATGAGAGCCCAGTGTAAATTCTTAGGCGCAGCAGAGCAAATGGCCCCCCTTGAAATGTATGGGTGGCAATTAGAGGAGCGATATGGTGCTTCAGAGTTTAAGCGTGTTGCTGGCCTAACTCCCACTTTTGATGAGGGTGGTATAAATGGAGATCTATTCTTGGGCTGTTATCCACATACAAGTGGTACTAATTTTGCCATATTAAATTCAATATCAAATATGGATAAGTTAAGTGACTATGTAGAAATTAGTGGAACTTATCCTAACTCTACAAATGCTACTTTCGGTAATAACTTCTTTAACTCTTCGGCCATACGGTCAATGGATGAGAATGGGTTTATTCGAGCTTACTCCCCATCCTCTACAACAGGGGATTTCCCTATATACCCAAGCTCTATTTCTGCGCCACTTACAGGCAGCGAGGGAGCAGATCCAGCGTCTGGCTTGATTGTATCTGCCAATAGTGATTTCTCGTCCACAGGAGAGATTATGTATCTCTGCACTATTTCCTCTGGAGATTTAGGGTTAGCTAATATGTATGGAGGAATTTTTAAATGTGGTTTATGGACAATTGATTTAGAAAAAACGCTTTCTGATAGAGACCCTCATGGGTTACCAAAAATACCTCCTACCTTCCCCTTAAAATTTAGCTCTGGCTATAATAGATTAGTATATAAGTTGTTTGCTGAAAAGAACTTTACGAAGAACCTAGCAGCAATCAAAGATTATTCAGGTCATCCAGGCTGTTTTGCTTATGGAGACCTAACGCTTGTGTGGAGGATTAGATTTATATGAAAGGTTTTGTAGAAATTAGTAAAGTATATGCAGATGGTAGGAAGGAAACTGTCTGTAAGGATCACAATATCTTAACAGACTCATTAGGAGTCAGTGTTGCAAATATATTCTCCGATAACGGATCGTCAAATATTTCAGACCATATTATTGGATATTTTCAAGTTGGTGGAGGGCACTTAACGACCGATCAAGACTCCTTTAACAATAGATTTATTTCTAATTTAGACTCACCGTTTTCTGAAAATCAATATGGGGATAATGCTGAGAGATTAGTTACTACCCATAATTTAAAAAAGTTACATGCTACAAATTTTTCTCCTTCTATTGAAGAGCGTGTTTCGAAGGAGTCTTTCGTTTCTTTATCAAACCATTACAGCAGTAAGGTTATTGATAATGTTGTTCACTTTAGAATTGAATTACCAGAGAGTATGGGGAATGGATATACCATCTCTGAGTTTGGATTATTTTCTAAAAATCCCAGTGGGGAGAGAGGCACTGATAAGTCCCTCCTCTTGGCTTATAAGCAATTCCCTAGCGATGAGGCTATCACTAAAAGTAGTGAATTTTCTTTAGTTGTTGATTGGCAAATTAAGTTTGTTGACGAAAATAAAGATTCTGAAGCTTTAGTTGCAGGAGGTGAGGGTGGAGGTCCTCCTAACTCTGACGAGAAGTATAATGTTGTATTTATTATGCTCGATGATGTTGGGTTTGATTATCTTGGCTTGTATGACAGCAAAAATGCTTTTGATTTATCTAGTGCTGGTTATCCAAACGCTAACGCTTTCAGCCAATTAGAAAGCCCTGATGGTTGTGGGATTTACCCACATACTCCAACCTTGAGTGCTTTAGCGTCTTCGGGATTATTGTTTTATAATACTAGGGCAATGCCCATGTGTAGTCCTACACGATCAACTATCATGGCTGGAAAATATAATTTTAGCTGCAAGCACACAGGACAAGATGAAAATGGTAATCTCCTTCCCGCTGTTTGGGGGCCTGGGTACGGAAAAGTTACAGGCGATGGAACAGTTGGGCAGAAAGCCAAACAAACTCTTAGATCAACAAGAAGTGGTTTAGCTGCATTTAATGTTGAGTATCCATTTCAGCAGTACAATAATAATATTTTAACCGAGGCTGGATCACAGGCGTATGAAAATGGAGACTATGCTGTATTAAGTGATGCCGTAAGGGATGCTTTCAACCAACCAAATACCATAGCAAAACAAAAAGTTTTTGCTGAGTATCTTAAAGATATAGGGTATCACTCCGCGTTCTTTGGGAAATGGCACTTAGCTAATTGGGAAGACGAGGTTATTTATTCCGAAGAGGATGATGTACTTACATCTGCCCCAGCAAAAGCAACAATGCTTGTTCAGGAAAATCCTTTCGGTGCGATTGGCGATGTCGCTGCTCTTCAAGCCTTGGACGGATCAGGCATAAAGATAACTGCCGTTAAAAAGAAAAATTTAGCCCCTGTCGTTTTTACCGATCCTGATGGAGTAGACTATATTAGCGAGGGGGATGATCCTGATAACCTCTCTTTAATTTTTAGATTTGCTGATATAGAGGCAGGAGGCTGGGGTGCTGCCGATCATACGCACTTTGCTTATCAGGATGCACCTTATAATGGAGGTACTGGCTATTACCCAGCGTATCACTGGCTTTCAGGCTATGAAGATGGAGTAGACCAAGTTGTTATTCCTATTAGGCCGACTTTGTTACCATCCAATCATACCTTCCAAAGCTTAGGACTTGCTGGCTACATCGCTTATGCATTAACGAGGGCCATTCAATGGGCATTTAGTGCTTATGCCACCCCTATGCATCGCCTAGCCCAACCTCAGGGGCAGGTTGAAAGTTTTGGTTGGTCATTATTTGAGCATAAGGGATACAAGGCTTGTGCGTCCATTGATTGGATTTTGGATTCATTGATTGATCCACTCGGTATAGGAACTCATGGGCTTGGGCATAGGATGAGAGCTTTGCGGACTAATCACCCTATAGGCCAGGGAGGTGATCCAGAAAACAAAACTTTGTTGTATTTAAAGCAAGAGCGATCACATCCAGACGGAGACACTGCTATTACCTACTTCCCTGAACATCTTAACTCTGAGGCAACCAATTCATTGTTTCAATATGGAAATTTCACTAGTGATGCATTTACAGGTGGAACTACGGAAGTTTTAGAGGATGGCCCAGGGAAGCAGTATGGTGAATCTTGGGGTCATGTTTCTAGTGTTGGAAAGTGGGATCACTACGTTGCCACTTGGGGTAATTTAAATACTGGACCTAGGCCTGGATTTGAAACCTCAAGTTATACTTGGAAAAATTTAGCCCCTGGCGTAGACCAACCAGGGTGGCCTCATTTTGGTAATGGTAATAATGGTAATGGCATGGGTTATGTTAATTACTTTGCATTATCTGGAACTAATACCAGAGGTGTAAACCAAGTCTTAACAGTTTCCGATGTAGGATACACCTCTGTAACTCAGACTGCATCAGGAGAGCCTTACGCTCAGGGAGCCGCAAGCTCTTTTGCGACTAATTTCTTATTATCAGAGGCAAGCTCACATTTCAACGATACTTCTAATTGTCCCGAACCTTTCTTTATGTATGTTACAACACATGCTCCGCATACGCCCTATACATATCCTCCATCTTCGCTTGTACATAATCCTTATTATGATAATCACCACCAGCAAGTAGCCGCTCTGTCTGGATCAGCGGGAAATGCTTCGGCAACTTGGATTAATGTTAATGCACAGATGGAAAATTTTGATTCCTCTTTAAGTTCCTTTATGGAAGGCTTAGATCATGATAGAAGGTCTAGAACCATATTCATAGTAACCTCAGATAATGGATCCGTAAGCACGGACTTAACTAGAAGAGCGAATTTCTGTTCGGGCACCGTAGGTTTAGGGACTTCGGCTAGTGTATCACAGCCCTTCGCTTCAAATGGGTCTGGTGGCTTAGGTCCGACATATGACAATTTGTTAAACTTAGGCCATTATGCTAGTTCTCTTAGCCCTTCTGCCGTAAGAAGAGGGGGCGAAAATGATTCAGCTAACCAGTTTAAAGCTTCTTTATATGAGACAGGTGTGTTGGTTCCAATGATTGTATATGGGGGATCAGCATCTCCAGTCGTATCAGGACAATCAACAGAGGCCATGGTTGACCTAGTGGATCTCTTAGCTACTGTGGTTCACATAGGAGGAGGCGTGGATGCGGTACAAGATACTCAAGTTCCTAGTGACTCTAAATCATTTTATCCTGTTTTGACGGGGGCTGTAGACGCTTCTAATCATGGAAGGCAGTTTTCCTATGGTGAGATTTTCTTCCCTTTAGGTAACTCTACTGGTTCAAGTAGAAAGTGGGGGTCTTATTCTGGCTGGGCAGGAAGAGATACTGATAATAGGGTAAAACTATTAAACAAAAATGAAGGAGCTACTTTTGGATCCGATACAACCTCAAATAACGATGATATTCCTGTTCAAGGAGATCCTCTCGTTCCCAGAAGAATTAGAAGAACCCTGTCAGTTAGACTTAAGCCTACCTGGTTTGAGGGGTATTTAGGAAATAATAGTAACGCTTATGGTTATACTGTCCAGCAAGCATTAATAGCAAATAATCATACAGGCACTGTTCTATACGATAAAATCCCTGATGCTAGTGGCGGTATTTGGAAAATTCTAAGGCCTTCAGGAAATGGAGTTGGTATAGAAGATCAAGATGAATATCAAGAAGATGATGGTTATGGAAGATTTTTAGAAGAGTTGTATCATACCCAATCGTTAAGTTTTGCCTCAGTAGATAAGTACGAGTTAGAGGATTATATTCCAGAGGCCTGGAAAGCTTTTCGTGATACAGAGGATCCCGCTGCCAACGCTGATGGCTTGGTCGGAAAATATATATTAAAACAGTTCGTTAAACAAGCTGTAACTGAGGCTGGTGTGACGGGAACACTAGATAATAGTGTGCATTATTGGAACTTAACTAGGATATACGCAGCTATGCAAAGTGGCTTAGGTTCGTTTATCTTCACAAGGTCCGATCCAACAAGCGCACCCTATTCAACATTTACAATTCAAGACGAGGAAGACGAATAATATGAGTAAATTAAAACCAGTAGGACACCTACAAGTAATAAAAGTATATGAAGATGGATCAGAAGAAGTTCATTTTGATGAGCAAAATGTAATTGTCTCTGGCATGGGTGTAGGGTTAGCTCACCTTTTCGCAGGTTCGGGTGCATCCAATATAAGAGACTTTCAAGTTTTAAATTTTCAAGTTGGAACTGGTGGGAGCACCGCTGCGGGAACTTATGGTTACTGGACTTTCAAACTAACCACTCCTATTTCAGAAGCTAATTATGAAAGTGCTGGCTCTGAAAGTTTAATTGAAAATCTTGAACCTATAGAGAATGGAGTAAAGACTTCTTCTACTAAAGCGTTTGTTCGAATCCCATATTCTAATATACAAAAAGTTCGACCCACTACAGTTCGCTTTAATTTAATCTTGGACAGGAACACAGCCAATGGATTAAGCACTGAAATTGATGAGGTAGGATTGTTCATGCGTAACCCGAGAGGACTAAATACTCCTAGTCCTATATTAGTCGCATATAGGCCTTTTACTGGTTTAACTAAGACCAGCACCTTTTCTTTATTATTTAAGTGGACAATCACTTTTTAAATTATGCCCTTTAATCCAACAGACCTTTACACAGCTAGTGCAGGAACAGAAATATACAATTATTTCAACCCCTTCGTGACAAAATTTGATAGCCAGTCTTTTTATAACTGGGAACAAGACAATCAACCACTTTATGATTTAGAAGAACGCACCTACGGATTATGGGAGAAAGCCACTGGCTATGCCACTTCTTCTTTAAATGGAATGCCTTTGGTAGTGTCTAGCGTTGCTGACTCAACCAATAGAAACGTCTTTACTAATTTACAAGAAGCGTTAGACGCTCTCCCTAATGTTATTCGAACACCTACTTTAATCGAAGTAGCTGTCTCTGGTTCCTTAGGTAATTTAAAGTTAAACAATATTAAAATTGAGGGTAATGGTGCTTTAGAGATTATAAACAGAGGTTTCGCAAAGGTTTATACAGGATTCGGAAATGGGGTTGCCGTTGCGAAAGGATCCTATGGGTACATTGGAGGTTCGGAACCTCTATTAGGTAGCCATAATTACATGAACCAAGTTTCCTCTATTGATCTTACTGAAACTATTAGGGACACCCGCGCTTTAGGTGCTGGAATTCGCCTAAGCGATGGTGGTGACTGCTCTGCTATATTCACAGGACCTTTCTTGCGAGGATTTACTCAAGCTGCTAACTTTACTACAAATAGAGAAAGGAATTCCAGGCTTTCATACGGATTTATCGTTCAAAACACAGCAGGAGGTAGGCAAGATTTTCTTGCGGCTGCGGATGTATTTAATCTAGAAGCCTATGAAGATACCGCCATGGGTTACACAGGTAACATTACTGACAAAACAACTCATAATGCAGATGTCTCTGCTGTTAGAGGAGACACCTTAGCGACTTTATCGAGAGACCCTATTACCACCGCAAAGCCTGGAGATTCTGGCTATGTTGGTAGAGAGGTTGGAGGTTTAGTTTACTGTAATGCGGTTTCTTCGATTGAGATTGAAAACTGTGACGGTCCTTTGTATATTCGAGGATTCTGTGTTGATGGAGTTTCAGGTGGTGGAACTGCATACGTTGCAAACAATAAGGTAGAGACTGGCATCCAGGTTAAAAACTCTGATGTTATTTTAGAAAATTGTTCGGTAACCAGAGCAACCACTACAGGCGCAAAATTTATAAACTCAACAGTAAAGATTGATCGAGGATTCTTTGCGAATAGAAATTACGAAGTAATTAGTGCGGGGACTGCGAGAAGGGATAGAACTACAATTGGATTACACGCAATTAATAGTGATGTTACATTGCGAACCCATAACACTTATGCTTCTGGAGCAGACTTCTTGTTTAATACACAGAACCATACGTTTGGTGCAGTATTCGAAAACAGTGTTCTTAAGGGTGGCGCAAGCAGATCAGGTGATGATTTCACAGACACTACTATCGGTTTTTCTTATAATGAGACAGGCATTAAGGCAGTTAATTCTACCATAGAAGTTAGTGGAAACTTAGACGTTTATAATAATAGGACTGGTGTAGAGTTGGTGGATTCACATCTTTCAACCGATAGACTAACTATTGAGAATCATTCTTTAGAGGGGATTAAGGCCACTAACTCAATTATTGATTACAATAATAGTCTTACCCGAAGAACATACGCTAATACCCTTAAGGGTGTTAGGATGACGCAGACTTTGTTAAAAGGTAATGGGGTTCATCTAAACTTAGGGAAGGGGAGTTCTTTTAAGCATCATCTAGATCCTTCTACTATGAATATACCTGCTAAATTTGGAGGCCTAAGGTTTACTGGATCTCACGGTGTTAGTAATCCTACTGGGGACTCAAGCGTTAAGTTTGCCCTTCCAGCCCTTCAAGTACAGAACTCAAGCGCGGAACTAGTTCACCCTAGAATTATTGTTAGTGCTTTGGAGCTTGATTCTCCAGGGGTTAAGGGAGCAGCAATTCATGCTACTGACTCATCCTTAGTTAAACTATTAGGAACTTCCAACGGTGCTTCTATTATTCAAGGACCCGCAGGACAGTCAGCTTCTTTGAATGCGGCTGGGGTAGTCGCAGAGAATAACTCTAAAATTAGCTTCAGAGGACCAACGGTGTTAGCTCAGTGGGGGGTCGCTGGACTAGCGGAAAATAACTCAACCTTAGAGTTCTGTCCACATAAGAAGGATGATCTATCCTTAGACCTAAGTGGTTTTGCTTTACAGTCTCCATCCAATCATACCTCAGTTGAAATTCACTCAGGTAGTAGAGCTTGTTTGGTGGCTAATAATAATTCAAATCTTATTATGGAGGATTTAGGTAGTGCTGGTACTCTGTACACAGAAACGGCTAGTGATTATGATATCACAAATACTGCTGTTTTTGTTAGCGGTGGTTCGATGCAATTCTACCCCAATCCTAGCATCCCAAGTATCTTTGCTCATGGTCAAGACTCACCTACTTTGCCTGATGCAGCAATGGCTAATGACGCCATGACGGCAAGTGCTGTTGGATTAGCTGGAGGTCACTACCTTAATTATAATTACTATCTGACTGATAGTTATTTCCAAGGAGATTCCTCCTCTGTTATTGAAGAGAACTGTTCTTTGGGTGGCATCTGCGTCCAAGCATTTGGAAACAGTGTTGTAAAGGCAAACAATGTTAATTTCCCTACAGGATGGTCAAACCCTAAAGGATCTTACTTTGATCCTAGTGCAACGGCCACTGGAAGCCACCAATTAAGAATTTGGAATATTGGTGATGATTCTAAGTTGTACATGTCTCATGTTGCAGTTAGTGGGCTACAACCTTCTGCTGTAAACTATCATGGGCCTAGAGCAGTCTTTTTAAGTGGTGTCTCTGATGAGTATGGATTAGGAGACATTCACGGTGACGGGCAACATGTGGCTTATGGAGCTTCAGGGTCAACCCCAAGCACGGGAAGGATTAGTGTTTGTGATCTCTTTGGATTAGGGGCTATTATCGCTACTGCCTCTGAATTAGACGCTGAAACGCAAAGTTTTAATGATGCTCTAACAACTTCAGCCACTTGCTTTGGGCATCCTAATGCTCACAATTACGGCCCTTTCCGATTGTTCTTTAGCACAAATTCTGCTATGAGGTCTTTGGGTTATCCCTCAGGCACAACGGATGCTCAAATATTCACACATCCAGGGTTTAATTCTCAGGATACTAGACCCATGCAACACTTAGCTCAGGGATATAGTTTATCTGGCAGGGCAGGTATTCCCCTATCAATTTCTACGACAAGTGGCACACTTACAAGTCTATTAAGATTTGAGGGAACTAAGCTTGTAGCCTCTGGTTATTACCACGGATCCAGTATGGTGGAAAGCGACAACGGGACTCATGTTTACCTTGATGAGAATGCGGCTGATGTCTTTGCTAATGCAAAAAACTGTGCTTCTAGAAAAGATCACGGACGAGCTAATCCAAAAGTTACCATTATAAAATCTACTACTGGAACTGGAGGAGAGGGAAGCAACGGATCTCCTGCTGGACATCCAACAGGATTAGGGGCGGGATTAAGATCAATTAACCTCTTTGATATTGGGAGAAAACTATGAAATACTTGGATAGATTTAATGTTTACATGTCACCTTATGGTGGTGGCTCTACGGGAGGAGGAGGTTCTACTGGATCTACTGGAGGAGGTGATGCGGTTGTTAATTTAGCAGGTGCTGATACTAACCCAGCGTTTGGCTATGTAGGTTCTGAATACAACTTCACTAATCCACCTAGATACTACAAGGCTAATGATCCTTACTACTATGAAGTGGATAATATTCCCCTAAAACAAATTCATGAAAATTGTTTATGGTTAAAAGATCAGATAGAAGGGGTGTCTTTAAGTGTTACAGGGGTTAGTACTACACAGATATTAGATTTACAGCCTTATACCACTAATGCTGACAGAGAGATTAAAGTAAGGCCTGGAAAATTTATAGGTCGAGTTAATGATGCTTATAATATATCTAATCTATTTTCTAATGTAGAGGCTAACCCTACTGTTGATCTTACTAGAACACCTATTTATAAAACCCCAAGTGTAAGAATTGACAATGATCTTTTCCGTGCAGTTGTGGGATCAACTATGGATGTTCTTTTGTACAGTAATGGCCTGTCTGATCATTACCAACACCATGCATCTGTTGCAAATAATGTAATTCCTACTTCTGATAATGTATACTCTGAGGGTGTGCAAATAACTTACTCGCTTAATTCTGATTATTTACAGGACTCCAGTAATGGAATGAATGATCTGCCAAAAATTAAAACAGCAGTATGGCAGCAACTAAGCAATACAGATAATTTAACACCTCCTAACCGAGTAGATTTACAACAGTTAGCCGTAGACTTCTGCCGTAGATGGCAGGGAATTTTTAGAACTTCTGTGGTCAATATTTCAGATCAGCTTAGTGTTCAGATTGAGCCTTTTGATTCCTCTGACTATCTTGACAATAATGCTACTTATGATCCAAAAGTTAGGATTGATTTAGTCTATGCATATACAATGCCTATTGATGCAACAAAAACATCTCTTGCTAAGAATTCAGGAGGCCCAGAGACCATTACTGCTCCTAGGCTTGGTGTTGTTAAAGGTGCTGGTGGGATTATAACGGCAAAAAGTTTTGGTGGTGCGGAGACCGCAGTTGAGATTGCGGCTAACCCAGAAAACATTGGTACTGGAGATTGGGTGAATCAAGAAAGCCAGTCTGATAGATACTATGACACTGAGCAAAATCTTTCACCCCTTCAGGATGCTGCTATACAGGCTCCTTTATCAGATCAACACGCTTTGACAGCGCAGAGAATGCCCTTCCCTGGAAAGGGTACAGGTCTAAGCTTTCCCTCTCCTGACGATCTAATGAATCTGGCTCCCATTGTTTCTCAGGATTCTGTCGATAATAATTTCGCTACAATAGGACAGTCTGTTCTACCAATTTGTTATGTTATCGTTAAGGAAGGAGTTGCGATAATAACTAGTGATGACGTTATTGACATTAGACCTTTCTTAAGGACTTCGGAACTTTCTTATAATGAAAGGGCTGGTGTTGCTGCTGCTAATCCTCCATTATCATTAGCCAACCCCTCTGTAGGTAAGTATGAGTTATATAATGCCATGCAGTTAATGAGAGACATTGCTCAAGTTAAGCGTGATGATTTAGAAGTTACACTGAGAGATTTAATTCAATCAGTTCCAATCGCTAAAGCAAAACTCAGTGCTTTATTTAGCCAACTTGTTACTGGAACTGGGGGCGCTCAAAGTCTTTCTATAAAGGAAATCACTACTGTTTCAAATAACCCTGAATCATTGCCTGAACTTTATTCACAAATGACTGTGGGGGGCCAGGTACTGACCCCTGCCACTGGAAGTAATACTGAAGGTGTTGTTACTTGTATCCCTGGTAAATACTTAGTAGAAGCCACTATATACGCAGGCCCAAATAATTACGGAGACTTTAATGCTAGGACTATATGGAAGATGAAACTACTGAATGGGAGTTCTGACCTGTACCCAGCAAGTGATTCAAATAAACAGACTTTTAGGTGTTACTCAGATGAGGCTAACGCTTATAAGCAAGAAGGAGGTTCCGCTTCATTTAAAGCTATGGTGGATGTTTTGGAAAATGGATCTCAACCTGGACTTCTAAAAGTTCAGATTGTAAAAGATAGTGGGTCTACCAGCCAAGATATTAATGTTCGAGGAAGTTTACACATTACAAGAATTGCAAACTTAGATGGGACTGAGGGGCCAATAACCTCAGGTGCTGCTGAGTAAACATAATGGTTGATTTTGTAGACTCCCGTACCGCTGTTGAAGGTGAGTATGTGGACCCTAAGGGATACATCTCTCCACAAGGTGGGTATGTGTTTGTCCCAGAACCAGCGCCGTCAATTATTACTACTGATAATAATCCAAAAGACATTGGTTTAAACGGGCTGCCCGATCCAAATTTACCCGTATTAACACCGCCACAAGTAATTACACTAAAACCTTCTACTGAAAAAACCTTAATTAGGCTTGAGGACTTTTCTATAGGAGAAGTACCCATTGCAAATTTTGGTACTGTAGTATCCTTCACTAAGGATAATTCATCCTTTGATAAATTGAATACTATTCCTATTTCTATTGTGGGTATTCTTCAGGATAAATTAGAGGAGGCAGACCTTCCACTCATTACAGGCAGTTTAGATATTTCGTATGCGAAGAATATTCCGACAGCAGTAATGTCATTTTTTGTTCCAAATTCTACAGAAGCAGTTCAATTATTTAATGATAATAGCGGTTTTTTAGATTCCCTTTCTATTATTTGTGACTATAGCCTTTTATATGAAGTTGATGTTTTGGGGTATTCAAATAATATTGAGTACGCTAGATTTGATGGAAATTATGGCACTGTCATTAGCATCGACCTTGGTGATTCTTATGAGTTAGATACTGAGGTTGCTTATGTTCCTCCCTTAGATCAGCTAAAGACCCCTGAGTTTCCAAAAGTCTCGACTGAGCTTTCTGATGATCCCTTAGTTACAGTTGTAACTAATACCGATTTAAATATATCCATTAAAGTGCCTACAGCATTAGTAGATAGCGCAGATACTTCTCCTCAAGATATTTTAGTAGGCAATGAAAGTCTTGGAGACTCTTACTTGTCGGGTAAGGTTGGAGGGGATAGAAGATTTAACTCTGGTCGGTTTATTGATCTCACCCATGAAGCTTTATCAGAGAAAAGAAATCTCTACGGTTATACAAATGGAGTAACTAACTCTACTTATAGTTTTTTTCAAGTTAGAACAGCGACTACAAGCAACACAAACACTCATTCTTTTGGGTTAGACTACTCTGTTACTTCCTTGGGTGGTCAAAAGTTGGTGTTTTCAGATCATGTAGATGAGACACTTGCTTCTATTGATCTGATTAATAAAAAATCTACTGGGTATAATGATTATCCATATAATTCAATAACAAATGATAAAGTATCTAAAAGTTTAAACTCCGATTCTCTATCTGTTATAAAAGATACCTTAGATTTAAATGGGCAGCCGCTGCATGATGCGGTAATTTCTTCAATACGGGAAGCTTTAATCAAAGGAGAAGAAACTTTTTTTGTAAAATCAGACTTAGAAAAATTCAATACGCAAGAGCAAAATAGATTTATACTTAAAAAAGAATCAGATCAAATTTTAAATAACATATCTGCAATGGACCTCATTCTAAGCCAAGCAATTTCTATAGCCCCAGAGGACTATACAATAAAAACTAAAAATAGACTGGTAAACTGGAAGACTTTATCTGAGGATGTTAATAAGCGTATTGTTTATAAGACTTCAAACGAAGAAGAGACTTTAGTTTATATTCCCAATAATGATAAAATAACCGTACACGATTCTTGTGGGGTGTCTCATAATTTAGAAATGCAGGATGGTGATTTTTTTAATGCTTCTGTCTTAGATGGCGATGATAGACTTACTGTGTTTTCTGATATCTCCAAAGCTAAAGTTCTTGATTGTACTGGTGTGGCACAAGCTTCTTTCTTGGCTAACGAAGAACATTTTATGTCTTTAGAATGCACTTCTCTAACGAGTAATTTAATTGAGTACACTCCTGATGTTTCTACTAAAAGACAAGAGTATTACTTTTTAAAATTAGACAAGGATACTATAGAAGATATTCCTGATACCAGTATGTTTTTTAGAAAGACTACTGCTTCGTATGATTATACTACTACGGGTCTTGATGACTATGTAAAACACAAAGCCTTTCCATACTCAGTTGTGTACCTTAGACATGACGATATGATTTTTAATCATTTGGAGTCTTCTAGTAAAGCAAAATTAACATTTAAGGATTTAACCTTAGACAATTTTACCAATACCCCCGATGTAATTTTAGCTAGAGTAATACCACAATATATTCTGGTTATTCCTACGGATTCTACTTTGAAGTGTCCTTACCATACTCGATCTAAATTCATTGATTTTAATACACGAAGCGTTAATCTAAAATACTCACCCTTTTTAAATGATATTGTGGGTGGTTTAGCTACTCCTCCATACTTGACACCGACAATAACAACTACAGAGAGCGTAAACTTTACTCCTGATATAGAAAATGAAATCACTTATCAGGAAGGGTTAAAGTATTCTGTGAACACAGCAGCTTTAGAAGAGATTGAAAAATATAAAAATGAAGCCGAGGCACTCCCAAGGACATTACTTCCAGTGCCCTCGACATTACAAAAAATAAATGCTTTAAAGTCTCAATTCTCATTAGGGGAGAGGGATTCTATCTCTCTCTATGATTTATATTCAAAGCTAGATCCAAAAATTTTCAAATCCTTAGCGGTGGATACAGCAGATGTAAATACATTCAAGGCTAAACTGCGGTATAATATTGTAACCGATGATAGCGATACCAACAAAACAACTTTTTTGGCTGTAAAGGAGATATCTAATATCAACCAGAAAACACCTACACTTCTAGATCCAACAGAATCTAACTGGGATTTCACCCCTGCGGCAGCAGCAGCGGCTTATCCTGACGATCCTGTGGATGCTCCTGTTACTTATCCAGGAGGAGCGTTAGGAATTTAACTATACAAAATGTAAAAATTTTCTACATTTTGAGGTATGTGTAATACATACTCGTAGAGGGTTTCGCCCTTTTTAAAACTTATTGGAGAAATATAATATGAATTTTAATACAAAAGTAGATAGAGATGTGGTAGATGCCATTCTCGAAAGCTCTCTGTGGAAAAAAGCACAAGTAGATGTTGCCAAGAGAGAACCAGTAAATGAATCTTCAGATAACGAGGGTGAAATTGCAACTATTCCTGAGTATGATAATGGAGTAATGAATGAGTTTGAGACTCCTACTGATGTAGAAGAGTATGAAGCTCCTCAGGATTCTTTTTCTTTAGATGATCTTGAGTACGTTCTTGACAACTTAGAAGAAGATGCTCTTATGGAACACGCAATGAACATGCTTGATGTTTTTGATACTGCCTATGAAGCTTTAAACGAAGCCTCTGGCGACGAAGACGAAGAGGAAGAAGAGGAAGAAGAGGAAGAAGCGGAGGAGGCTGAAGAGGCTGAAGAAGAAGCTGAAGAAGCCGTTGAAGAAGATATGGATGCTGGTTACGGTGCTGGCGCTCCTGGCGGTTCAGACAAAGCCAAGAGGATTCATGACATGCTTAAAGCTCGCCGTTCAAAGAAGAAAAAAGCAAAATGAAAGAGCTAGACATCGCAAGTTTTGCCGAAAGTTTAGTTACTGAACAAGTAACGCAGGGTAACCCTGTGCAGTTTGCTGCTGCACAGGCCCCTGACGCTCCTGATATTTCACATATCAGAGTTCCTGATAACTTTGCTGATCAGGTTTTGGCCGAAAGCTTTGAAGTTGAAGCCCCAAAAACTACCAAGAAAGTCGCACCCGCAAAACCCATAAATGAGGCTGCTATGTATAAGCAACATCTTATTAATGAGTATGAGAAAAAGATGGAAGACTTAGAAGATCTTATTGATTTAATGGAATCAATGGGCATGATGAGTACTGGGGCGCAGACTGGCACAGGTATGGGTTTAGGTACTCCAAGCACTGGGGCTACTAAAAACAAGAAGAAGAAAAGAAAGGGTCGTGCTTCTAGATATAGTAAATGAATCCAAATCTCGGCCTAAAACCCGAGGTAGCTATCACACTCTTAAAGATGGTGTGGTGAGTTCAAAAAAATCTAAAGTAAAAAACTATCCTAGCATTAAGGTTGCTTTGCGTAAAGGTTATGTAGGGCAAATATTTTCTACAAAAAGTGCAGCGAGATTATATGTCATAAGTAACGCTGGATGGGGTAAAAAGAGTAGTGGTAGAATAGCAAAAGGATTTACTCCTGGAGCCTCCACGCCCTCCTCTAAATGGGCAAGTATTAAAGGTCATGCCGTGAGAACCATGCGAAAGCACGGTGGGCAAAGATCTAAAAAGTTTGAAAAGTATAAGGTAAAAAAATGATTTTAACAGACACATTTATTGTAGAGAACGCACAACTGATTCAAGAAAGTAGGAATGGTACACCTATAACTAAACTACGCGGAATTTTTGGGCGTTGTGATGAAAAGAATAATAATGGCAGAGTATACTCTAAGCCAATCCTGGAGCGAGAAGTAAAAAGGATTGCTGAAGCTATGACAGAGAGAAGGCTTTTGGGAGAACTAGATCACCCCAGCCATGATTCTGTTAAGTTAAGTAACGTATCTCACTTAATCACTAATTTAAACTTCAAAGGTACTGAATTAGTTGGAGAGTGTGAGTTGCTTGATACTCCCGCAGGTAAAGTGGCTAAGGCTTTAGTTGAAGGTGGGGTAAAGGTCGGCATTTCCTCCAGAGGTATGGGTACTTTATCTGAGCAAGCTGATGGGACAAAGACTGTCAATGAGGATTTTAAGTTAGTTACCTTTGATTTGGTTGCTGATCCCTCAACTAGAGGTGCTTTCCCTGGTATTTCTGAATCTACTCAGTCTGATTTGGTTGAAGAGATTGTATCTGACACCTTAGATAAAGCTGCAAAAGAGAAGGTATTTACCACTCTATTAAAAGATAAGATTAGAGAGAAGACTAAGTTCGGCAACCAAGGTGGTAAGGATACTCCTGTTAAGAAAGATAAGAGAAAGCCTACTCCTGAGGAGCCTTTCCGTAACTGGTCGGACCTTTATGGGGCTTATACAGGAAAGCCTAGAGTGGTAAAAACAAGAGGCTATGAAGACTCGGCTGATGTAACCGCTCCTGCTGAGGTAACTGAGAATAAGTACGCTGCTCTTAAGGGCTTATTATCTGAGTCTACGAAGACTTCAAATAAGTTTGATGAGTTAAAGAGTATTCTTGAGATGCATAAAGCAGCCAGCAATGTTAAGCCTACTAAAGCCATGACAGAGTTAGAAAGAAGAACTCAGGCCCTTAAAGATGCCGCAGCAAAGAGAAAGCTTCAGGATGATCTAAGAGCCCAACGAGGAAAAAAATAGAAAAAAATAACCTCTTTTTTTGAGAGGTGTACATACTAATAGAAACGGAGTTTAATTATGAGCAAATTTGATAACATTTCGAAGCTTCTTCCTGAAGGTCTTACTGAAGATACGGTCTCTGAGATCGCTACTCTTGTAGGTGAGGTTATTACAGAGGAAGTGGAGAACAAAGTAAAGGACTTAGAAAACAAAGTTCACGGATTTCTTCGCATGAAAATTGATGAAGTTAAGTCCCACGCATTAGCTGAACTTGAACAAGAGAATGATACCTTCAAGAATGCGCGTATCTTTGAATCACTTAAAGCATTGATGGCTTTAGAGCTTAATAGTGATGATGAGGATACCGCAATTGGTCAAACACGCAAAGAGTTTGACGAAGTTCAAGAAGAGAATGACGTTCTCGTTAGGGAATTAAACTCAGCTTTAACTGAGTGTTCCAAATTAGAAAACACCTTGAGGGTTTTGTCTGAAAAGAACGAAATTCTTGAGGATGAAAGGTTTGATCTTCAGGAGGCAGTAGTGTCTTTAGAGGAATCAGCAAAGCTGCCATTTGAAAGTAATGAAAAGGCAGTTATAATCTCGGACGATGTAGACTCTGAGGTTACGGATAATGATAATAATACAGTTGAGACTCAATCTCGTAACGAGTTCATCAACGAAGATATGATGGCTTTTATGCCCTTTAAAAAATAACGGAGATAAATTATGGATAATATAGATGTTAATGGCAGTATTGCCAATGAAACAGTTGATAAATGGTCTCCTGTATTAGAAGGTATTGATAGCGAGTATACAAGAAAAGTTACTGCACAGCTTTTAGAGAACCAAGCCAAGCAAATCGTTTCAGATAAGCTTGACGAATCAACTGGAGCCAACAGTGTTGGCGCACAAACAACAGTTGGTCGCCTTGGCACTTTCCAGAAGTTTGCTTTCCCCCTTGTTCGTCGCGTCTACCCTGAGCTAATCGCCAACAATATTGTTGGTGTGCAGCCTATGCAAGGACCCGTTTCACAGATTTTCTACATAGGAAATTCACGAAGAGATGCAGCCGCAGGTGGTGCTGGCGAACAACTCGTTTACAGCAAGTACAACATGACCTACAGAGGTCAGGTTGCAGGCGCTATTGGGTCTGAGGGACGAAATTTCGACCTCGACTTGCGTGATGGCCTCGCACAAGCTGCTGGTGGAGACGCAGTTGCGGCCTCTGCCCTTAATGTTAACGAGCTTCTTCAAGCTGGTTCTGGTACTCCTGATGACACCGTTGGTGGTCAGATTGCAGCTTTCCCTGCTTCTGGCGCTGCCCGTGATACGGGTGTAACCTTCGGTCCCGCTGGCTTCATGGGCTTTAGTGTCTCGGCTGGTGAGCGTCTTGACGGTTCTGGTATTCCAGAGATGATGTTCAACATCGAGCAGCAGCCTGTTGCCGCTCGTACTCGCAAGATGAGAGCCCTCTGGACTCTTGAGGCTTCTCAAGACCTTAAGGCTTATCACAACCTTGATCTTGAGCAGGAGCTTACTGACCTTCTTGGTAAAGAGCTTCGTCTTGAGATCGACCGTGAAATCATCGAAGATGTTCGAATGTTAGCTTATGGTGTTGGTAGAAATAACGGCACTACCTTTGGTTGGGATAGAAGAGCTTTGGATCAGTCGCAGACTGCTGCTAACGGCCCAAGCTTTGATTTCCGTCCTGATTTCCAACACGCAAATGCTTTTGATTATGACTTCAGTGGCACTGCGTATACCAAGAACGAAGGTGCATCGGTTTATGACAATGTTTTTGTCATCGACTTCTCAAGCTCTGCTCTTGATTTCGCACCTCAGCATGTTGGACATGTCTACGCTAACCTCATGGCGCTTTGCCAGAGAGCAGCAACTGACATCTACAAGACCACCTTGCGCGGTCCTGGTAACTTCATGGTAACTTCCCCCACTGTCGCAGCTATGCTTCACGCAGCAGCTAAGTTAGAGGGTGGCGTTGCTACTGTTGACGGACCTTCAAACATGAATGGTGCTAAGGTTGAGTACAGAGGTAAACTAGCTGGTCAGTTCGATCTCTATGTTGATCCTATGTATCCTGAGGACGAGATCCTTATCGGTTATAAGGGTGCTAACGCTATGGATAGTGGCTATGTGTATGCTCCATACATCCCTCTCCAGCAAACACCAACTATTACCGATCCTGATACCTTCCAGCCCAGAAAGGGTATCATGACTCGTTACGGTAAAGCAGAGGTTGCTCCTGCGTCTAGATTCTACAGAATCATTAGACTCATCGGCCCAACATCTAACTACCTCTTCACACCATTCGTCCAAGTGAAGAATAACGGCTGGGTCTAATAATTAATTAAACCTAGATAAGTAAAAAAAGGGGTGGGGGATATAATTTATCTCCCACCCTTTGTTCTTTTTTAGCTATATAAATATGTACAGATATCAGAGTAAGTGTAAATTTAGGATGCTAACTACTGTAGGTGATAAAATACTTGAGATTCGTCCAAAGCAGATTATAGAATCTGATAAGGAAATAACCTCAGACTATTTGGTTCCACTTACTACTCCTAAAAAGAAACAAAGAAAAACCACAAGGATAAAAAAGAATGAAGAATTATCAGAACGATCATCCACAGATACCTCGTCCACTTCTTAACGGATACGGAACTAGTTTTGGAGACTACGGAGGCGATTCGCTATTGGACTATTCTCCTCCTGGAGAGATAGATGCTCCAAAACTTAATCGCTTAACTTTAGAGGATGCAGGGGAGTTTTCTGAGTTTGAAACTGTAGTGAAAGACTATGTGTTAGGTATGCTAGGATTCCCTGTGGTTAGGGTTGAACTTACCCCGTTTCAACTAAAGCATTGTGTTCAGGAGGGGATTAATAAACTTAATTATCATGCTCCTTTATGGAACCTTCAGTATGCTTCCTTTGATGCATCCGCAGGACAAAATATATATGAAATTCCCCTGTATATGCTTCACAATTTAGAGTATGTGGCGTATCGAAAAAACTTATTGACCATTGCCGCTCAAGCGGGTACATTAGAATTTGATTTCTTCTTGAAGTATTTTCAAGATAACTTCTTATTTGGGAACATGCGTGTTGGTGATTTCTACTTAATGCAACAAACACTTGAGCAGTATAGAAAAATCCTTAGTGCGGATGGGGGCTTCAATATTGTTGGAGGAAAATATTTACAGATATACCCCAGTCCAGCAATAACACCAGAAAGAGTTATCTTAGAATACCGCGCAATTGATTCTAATACAATTCAGCCAGCTTATCTTAACTGGATTCAAAGATACGCTTTAGCAGTAGCCAAAGGTGTTCTTAGTCAGGTTAGAGGTAAATTCTCATCGGTTCCTTCTCCCGCAGGAGGAGCCATGCTGAATGGGGCACAGCTTGCCCAAGAGAGCGAAAAAGAAAAAGAACTTTTATCCCAAGAGCTTCTTAATGAAATTGAAGAACCTCCCGCATTTAGCACATACTAATGGATAGAAACAAAAAACCCTTCAAAACATCAACTAATATGCCCCTGCTTCCAGAGTTGGAAGGCAAGAGTGAGTTGTCGTTTTTCGATCAGGATAATCCAGACTTAAATCTTTTTAACTTAGTAGACGATGAGCTAATTAGGATCTCTGGTTCAGAATTGCTTTACTTCAAGTTCTTTCAATCTGAAGAGTACGATGAGGTCTATCTAGAATCTAGATCTAAGCCAAGAGCCTCTACTCCTATTGAAGTTTATGGGCATTATGAGCCTAAGGCAGTAGAGCAAAACTTATCTGAGTTTGGTTTAGAATTAACAAACGATCAAATATTTGTATTCAATAAGACCTACATCAGCAATAAAATTGGCAGAGATCCCATTGCGGGGGATGTCATAAAGCCAAAATTCCAAAATCAAAGGTTTGAAATCTTTGAGGTCCAAGAGGATGGGTTCCAAATATATGGCGTTTACCACATGGTGTGTGCTGGTAAACTTCTCAGAGGGGATGTTGATACCATGGATGAACCTTTAACTAACCGCAGTGAAGATGTTGGAGGGTATTTAGACATTGACAATATATAAAGAAACCGTTTTATCGAATGATGATGCTTTCAAAGCGCCTGTATCTTTGGGCAATTCTCATAAATATATGTTGAATTTATTGCAAAGCAAAGCAAAAAAATCAGCAATCCCTCTTAATGGGTATAAAGAAATTGTTCGTTTTTTAATAAGTAGGTTCAATAACTTACCTTTTCTTAATGAATCAAATGAAACCGTCTTAGCTAAATGCAGATATGGTAACCCAGAAAGAACTATTGCAAAGTTAAAGGATCATGATAACATTATTGTTCCTTTACTGACAATCTCTCAAAATAATGTTGTTGAGGCCCCTACTAGACAGAGATATTTTTCTGTTCTTCAGTATAGAAGCTACTGGGATGATGAAAAAAGGAGAGCCATGAGGATTGTATCCCTTGCAGATCGTCCTGTAACCATACAGTATAATATTAATATTTGGACTAAGTATATGGAAGACATGGACCAGCTTTCTCAGCAGGTTAGAGCAGAGTTCAATCCATCTATTCAACTGAATACTAATTTTAGTAAAGACAGTAAGGTATTTCTCTCTGCTGAAACAAATAACTATAGTTTTTCGGTTGCAGATAAAGAAGATAGAATCATTAGAAAGACTTTTGTTGTGTCTGTGGAAACGTATATAAAGAATCCTGACTATTTGATAACCTCCTCTGGAAAAATTGAAGAGTTTAATCTGGATACAGAATTGTCGAAGTAGCATTTTTTTTGCGCTCTTTGCGTTTAAATTTACTAAATACAAATAGAGGTAATTATGAAATCCGTAACAAACGATAGTTTACAGAGACTCGAAATCTACTTAACAACCAATCAGGGCATTAAGAGAATGTGGCTTAATACCAGGGAAACAATGGTTGTTCCTTCTAGCTTTCTTAGCTCACAAGTGCATAACTTGTCAGAGAGAAGAATGCTAACGATCAGAAACGCTTAGGAGATAAAAAATGGTTAATTTTGTGAGCCCAGGTGTGTATGTCATTGAAAAAGACATCAGTGATTACACCCCTTCAATCAATCCTACCGTAGTAGGTATAGTAGGTTTTGCTACTAAAGGTCCAGGTAATAAGCCTACTCTTATTACTAGCGCCGAAAATTTAAAGAAAACTTTTGGTGAGCCTCAAGAAACACTTGCAGGGCAAGGTCTTGAAGGTGCATTAGAAATTCTTAAAGATTGCAATCAAGTATACTATGTTCGTGCGGTGGACACTGCCACATCAGCAGATGCAAGCACCGTCGTTCGAATGGGGTCTGCTCCTGCAATTGGCGTTTCGGCTGGAGCGTTTGGTGTTACTAGTAGTATTTACCTTAAGGTTAAGATTACAGACAACAACGGGACCGTGCCTTCAGAGTTCTTAACTCCTAGATCCTATAGTGTTCCTGCTGGACTCACTGTTGGAGGCGCTGCGGCGACCTCTCAGGCTGCGGCTATGAAGTCGGTGCTCGGAGGTGATTTACAAGCGGATAAAGTTGGCTCGTATTTCAATGAGCATGACACTGACCTTACAGGTAGAACAGTAGGAATGTTAGGTAACTTCATAGTTGGAAACTACGCTGGGTCTGGTGCTACATTAAGTGTTTCTGCTTACTCTAGCAGTGATTATGATGCAGCAAAAGGAACCCGAGTTCTTCTTGCTTTAGATGGTAGTGGAAACCCCTCGGCTTGTACCGCTGCTGGGTTACCCAACGCAGATAGAACTGATGATTTACCTTATAGACACGCTTTGGTGTCATCACTAACAGTGAAAGGATTTACTTTTGTTGATGCTTCTGCAACTTCTGGTTTAGGTTATAAGGTCGAATCACTACATCCTGGAACGGGTTACAACACTTCAACCAATGCAGATGGTGCAACCTTGGGTATTCAAGCTCAGGTTACTCCTCTAGGAAACAGAGATGCTATATTTAATGTCCTCTCTCAAGGTGCTCAAGAAGAGAATAGGGTTGTATCTCTAGTCGGTTCTGGCGCTTACATTGAAGATCAAGTTAATACTGGAGACACTGAAAGCGTAAATGGCTTTAAGTCCCAGTTTATTAAAGGGAATCTCTTTGCGGACAACGCAATTTTCTCTGATAATAAACTCACTTACTATCAATCATACACATCTAGTTTAGGTGCAGGTAAGTTTATCCACATGGTGGGTGGCGCTCCTTCAGCCGCAATTAATGAGACTTTGAATTACCAGAGTTTCTTAGGCACTGGTGTCAATGCATCAGCAGCATCACCTAGATTTGTTAAGCTAATCGAAGGAACTCGAAATATGTTTAACGGTGCTAATGGAGATGGAAATGGTAATACCACCCAGGAAGCTACTGCTCTTATTGGTGTTACAGCACCTAAGAGGACTGGAATTCAAGCTCTTGATGACGAACTAGCACCTGTTACTATTGCCTGTGTTCCTGGAATTACAGATCAAGATGTACAGAATGGGTTAGTTTCTCTTGCTGAATCCAAAGGTAACTTCCTAGCTGTTTTAGGAACACCTATTGGAATTGGTCAACCTCAAGATGCGATTCAATTCGCCAATGGGACCTCCCCCTATAGAAGTGCTGCTCTAAACAGTTCATACGCTGCTCTCTATTATCCCGCAGTTAAAAAGTTACAAGTGGAGTTTGGTAAAGATATGTGGTTTGATCCAGCTATCTTCGGTGTTAAGGTTATGGCAAAAACTGATACTATTGCTGATGTTTGGTTTGCTCCTGCTGGATTGCAGAGAGGTAAGTTAAGTGTCACCGATGTTGAAGTTGATCTAAACCAAGGAGATCGTGATAGTCTTTATGGAAACGGCAATTGCATTAACCCCATTACTAATTTTGGGGCTGACGGAGTTGTTATTTTTGGACAAAGAACTACTCAGAGGCAGCCCACTGCACTTGATAGAATCAACGTAAGACGCTTAATGATTTATATTAAACGCCTTGTCGAGGCTTCAACAAAGAGATTTATCTTTGAGCCTAACGATCCTCTCACACAAGAAAGAATCACCAACTTGTTAACTCCTGCCTTTGCTGATATTCAGCAGAGAAGAGGTATAACATCTTTTAGGGTTATTTGTGATGAGACAGTAAATACTCCAGAGAGAGTTGATAGGAATGAGCTTTGGTGCAAGGTCCTAATTAAGCCTACAAAGGCTGCTGAGATGCTAGTCTTTGAATTAAATGTAACTAATCAAGCAACATCTTTCTAAGATCTAAAAGGAAATAAATTATGGCAGACACAAATTACTTTACAAATAATGATCTCACTCAACGTGACATCATTGAAAATGGAAATACTACTCCTATGATTAGTACTCAACTGGATTCAGTTCGTGCATACCAGTGGGAAGTTGATTTTATTGGTCCCGATGTGGACAATATTGTTAACAATAACCCTGCTGGAATAACGAAAGTATTCACTTTAGGTGCAAAACAAGTTAATGGTATTGGTGCTAGGGTTGAAGATATCGAGGTTAACAGGGTCAATGACAAGGTTTACTTCCCTGGAAGACCTAGCATGGAAGAGTGTACTATTACCTTTGATAACCTTCAAGGAGCAAGACTTGATAAACTTCTTTATGAGATGTTCGGTAAAACTTATGATCCAAGGACTGGTACTGTAGGGGCGCTTGGTGGAGCCCCTCCTCTCCTGTCAACTGTAGGCACTACTAAATTTGAAATCAGAGTTAAGCAGCTTGATGGTCAAGGACAAATTATTAATATCGTGAGACTCTTTGGAGCCTACATGAAGAGTATTGTTCATGGTGAGTACAACTATTCTACAAACGATTTCCATACTATCGAATGTAAGTTTAGGTATGATAATTTCGTCAATACTTATGATGCAACAGGTGAAGTAAGCACAACACCCGTTTAGTATAAGCATTGAAAAAACAAAAACCCGACTCGTTTTTGCGGGTTGGGTTTATTTTTTAGCTATGATATAATATGGACTACTTTACCGATTTACTTGAAAGTTACTCACGCCTAAAACAGCGTAAGCTTGTACTCTTAGAGAAGGAAGGGAAAGATAAGCCCGATAAAATAATACAGGAGTATACTCCTGAGCAGGTTCTAACGGCTGCTTTAGGAACCCCTGTC
>TARA_R110002020_G_scaffold49896_3_pt1 | contig 29818 bp, 25 predicted proteins | sample TARA_R110002020 | Tara Oceans TARA_R110002020 (sample SAMEA4396489) | marine metagenome | biome: Westerlies Biome; feature: [MES] marine water layer (ENVO:01000295) within the mesopelagic zone...; material: water (ENVO:00002006), including particulate matter (ENVO:01000060) such...
AACATTTGCAGACACATAAGCAGCTGGACTAGGTGCTGGTGCTTGTAGCTGCGCAAAAGAGGTAGTTGAAACTGAGAAAAAGAGAATCAAGGCAAATGCCGATAAAAAGAATTTGTTGTTTTTCATAAGTGAGATAATTGGTATTGATTATAGAGCAATCTAAGAAGTATTTCCCATCTCTAAACAGTCATTTATTTTATCTTTGACCATTCATTAAATTTTGATCTTTTATGACGTGTTCTAGTCCTAAGTGTATTCTACTTCTTGTTTTGATTTTATTTGCAAGAAGCGGGGATTTACTTTTTTCACAGCAAGTAGCTACTAATTTTCACTACCGAGTATCAATAGATGATCCGCAGAATCAGAAAGTTCAGGTAAATCTGAATGTATGGGTGGGAGAGAATGACACAGTAACACTCAAAATGCCTAATTGGATGCCAGGCTATTATCAATTGATGAATTATTCTGAGCAGGTTTCCAATGTCATTGCAAAAGGGGAAGATGGTACTGAAATCCCGATTACCGAACTCAATTCCAATACTTGGCAATTGAAGTCAGGCAAAAATTCTGAGATTATGCTGAGCTATGAAGTGAAAGCGGATAAGAAGTTTGTTGCCAATAGTTTGGTTGATTCAACCCATGCGTATTTAATACCGGCAGGTTTGTTTATGTATTTGGAAGGAGAAATCAATAGACCAGTAAGCGTTACTGTTGATGTAGATCGATGGACCGATGTAGCCACTGGACTCAAGCAAATTTCTGATGATAAAAGGACCTATTTCGCTGAGGATTTTGATGTTTTATATGACAGTCCATTCTTGATCGGGGAGTTGGAAGAGTTGCCATCATTCGAAGTTAAAGGAGTGGAACATAGGTTTATTGGCTATGAAATGGGTGAATTTGATCGAGTGGCGTGTATGCAAAATCTCAAAAAGGTGGTAGAATCATCCGTGGAGATTATGCGTGACATACCTTTTGAGGAATATACGTTTATAGCAATAGGTCCAGGAAGAGGAGGTATTGAGCATCTAAATAATACTACAGTCAGCTTCGATGGCAAGCAGATGGAGGATAAGGAAGGTGTGCTCAGAATGATGAATTTTCTCGCACACGAGTATTTTCATCATTACAATGTTAAGCGTATCCGTCCTTTTGAATTGGGACCATTTGACTATGACAAAGGCACTAAGACAAACTTGCTGTGGGTGAGCGAAGGGCTATCTGTTTACTATGAGTATTTGGTGACACTTAGAGGTGGATTGATGAGTGAAAAAGAGCTTTTCGAAAACCTGGAAAGTAATATCAATGAATTTGAAAATGATCCCGGAAAAGTTCATCAATCATTAGTGGAAGCAAGTTTTGCTACTTGGGGCGATGGACCTTTTGGCACGATGGCTAAGGGTCCAGACCGTTCTATTTCTTATTATGCGAAAGGACCTGTGGTGGGTATGCTGCTTGATTTCGCAATCAGAAATGCCTCTGAAAATAAGCTTTCTTTGGATGATGTCATGCGAAGACTTTACACCCATTATTATCAAAATCTAGGCAGGGGATTTACAGATGCAGAGTTTCAGCAAACCTGTGAAGAAATGGCTGGAATTCCCTTGACTGAGATTTTTGAATATGTGTACACCACGAAGGAGCTGGATTACGATACTTTTTTAGGATATGCTGGCCTAGAAATTAAGGCAAATAAGAAAGGAACCGTAGCAGCTAAATTCACTATTTCCAGAATGAATAACCTTGATTCCCTGCAGAGTTCTATTCTAAATTCTTGGCTTGAAGGCAAATAGTAAGGTCGGGATTTTAACTTTTCTACTTCACTTAAAAAGGCCTCTTTGCGCTAATGGGTTTCTGATCTCTAGAATTTTATTTTTGATAGTCTTCATCAGATCTTTTGGATAAGTTCTGTTACCGATGTAGATGTCAGTCATGAAGTTGATGGCGTAATCTCCATATTTTCTCAAGAGCATATTTCGGATGATCCGGTAGCTATAGAACCATTTGGCTGCTGTTTGGGATGTTCTGATCTCAGGAAGCATCTCTTTTTCCAGTTTTTGCTCGTATATCGTGCCTGCTCTTTCTGGATTTAGCTCAGATTCTATAATTGCTTCAGCAGCCAATTCCCCACTCCAAAGCGCATTCGAGATTCCTTCTGCGGTCACTGGATCTGCGAAACCTGCAGCATCTCCAATCAGCAAGATATTTTTTCTGTAAAAACCATCTGTTCTGGGAGTAATTGGGATCTGAAACCCATGTGCTTTTTCGCTGATGACTTCCTTGATCTCCAACAGTTCCAGGTATTTCTTATAATACGCTTTGAGATCAATTCTCTTTCTTCTAGTGGAAGCGATTCCCAGTGAAAGATGATTTTCCTTCGGAAAGCTCCATGCGTATCCATGAGGAACGCTATCCATATCAAAGCGCACTTCTTTGGAGAGCCGCTCGAAATCTGCAGGACTTACTTCAACTTCATATTCTAGCGCAGGGATAAGTTTACGGGTTTCTTCCCAGCCGGCGAGTTTCGCAGTAGGACTGAGCGCTCCATCTGCCCCAATAATCAGCCTAACCTGAATATCACCTTGACTGGTGTGAAGGATGGGGTTTTCACCAAAAGTGATAGAAGTTAGCTTATGATCTTGCTTGAGTGTTGCCCCGGCTTCTTTCGCTTTTTCGATCAGGAAATTATCAAAATTGTCCCGCATCACCATGCTGATCACAGGAACGTCCCGCACTGTGCTAAGTACTTTTGATTCACCTGCCATGTAGACCTTCATTCGGTCATATTCTCGGTCCACCACAGATGAAATATCAAAGGGTAATTTGCGTCTACCTCTGAAAACCAATCCTCCACCACAGGTCTTATACCTGGGTAAGGTTTCTTTCTCTATGATAACTGTGGAAATACCTTTTTCTGCTAAATAATAGGCTGCCATAGCTCCCGAAGGCCCACTGCCTATGACCGCAACCTGATAATCATTCATGTGTGCAATTGAAATCAAAGTAAATTTTCAGCGTAAAGAAAACAGAAAATGAAAAGAAACCGCTGTTTTTTTTGCGTTAGTCTAGGCTCGCACACTTTTCACCTTTTACTTCTTACAAAACTTGCCACATTTTACGAGTTAATCACATTCTGACTAGTTGATGTATCCGCTCTCCCAGCGCTAGTTGCTTTTCTCCAGTTCTCTTTTGATAAAGGCTACACTTAAAGGTATTTGAGTGACTGATCTGGAGCTTTCATCTTCGATCGTTAAGTATTCGGTACCTTGTTTTTTAGCTTCCTTGATGATTCCGGCAATATCGATATCTCCGGTGCCCAAAATCACATTGGTTTCTACATCACCCTGCCCATTTTTGGAGCCAGGAGTTCCTTTTTTGCGATCTTTCAGATGTAGGATTGGGAATTTACCTGGATACTTTTTCATGATTTTCAGAGGATCCCCACCGCCCATTTTCACCCAAAACACGTCCATATTGAAGCCGAAGTTTTTAGCATTATCTAGCATGTAATTGAATCTTACTTTGTTGCGATCTTTAGCAAATTCATATCCATGTGGGTGGTATAGGAAAGTGATTCCTTCTTTTTTCAATTCTGCACCTACGGCATTGAAAAGGGCAGTTGCAATTTTAAGTTCTTCCATGGATATAGGTCCTTCAGCATGAGGGATCCAGTAGCAGGTAGCGTATTTTGCTCCATACTTTTTTGCCTGATCTATAATAGGCTGTATGTTTTTGGTGAGTTGAAGGTATTCAGCCCCCACATTGATGATGCGGAGATCGTTGTCAGCGAGAAGTTTGCCATATTCCTCATCAGACATCCCGTAGCCGCCACCACCTTCCAGTGCTGAGATTCCCCATTCAGAAATTAGTTCATGATACTTTACAGGGTCAATTTTCATCTCATTCCTCAGCGAATAGAGCTGAAGGGCAACCTCCTGAGCTTGAATTTGAACTAGAGGAAATAAAGCAATTAGAAAGAGAATTAATTGTCTATAGTATGTTTTCATCTTGTTTTTGGTTAGGGTTTGACCTAAACTATAGAATATTATTCACTTTTCGTAAGTAATCGTTAAATTCCAGTCATAACCCTTACGTATGAATTCAGATCGAAGAAAGTTTATCCAAAATACCTCCCTGATGGGAATTGCTATGTCTATTTCACCCTCTTTTTCCTTTGCTCAAAACCGTGATTTGGTAATCGGTCATGGCGATTTTAAATACCAAGTTGACACCAAATGGGGCCTTTTGGATCCTGCAAAAGTTCCAGTAAACAATTGTCATGAAATGGTGATGGACCGTAAAGGACGGATGATTATGGTCACTGATGAGCCTAAAAATAACGTCATTATTTACGATCAATCTGGTAAATTTATTAAAGATTGGACACTTGGAATGGATCGGGCACATGGCTTGACTTTGGTCGATGAAGGCGATGCGGAATACCTCTGGATATCTGATAACGCAGGAAGAGTAGTGAAAACTACGCTCGATGGTACCATAGTAGCAGAAATAGCAGCACCTGTAAGCGAAGGGATTTATACTGAGAAAATGTCTTTTGTACCCACAGAGACTACAGTTGCTCCGAACGGCGATCTGTATGTAGCAGATGGCTATGGTTCTCAGTTTTTTCTACACTACGATAAAAACGGAAAGTTCATCCGCAAATTCGGAGGAAGTGGTTCCGGTGATGCCCAGTTTAGTACGGCACATGGAATTACCGTAGATCAGCGTGGGGGCAAGGCACCAACCTTAATTTGTACTTCCCGTGGGCATAATTCCTTTAAACGATTCACCATGGATGGAAAGTATATGGAAACGATTTTCTTGCCGGGTGCTTTTGTTTGCAGACCTGTGATTCATGGGGAAAATCTCTATGCTGGAGTTTGTTGGTCTAGATTAAGATATTTGGAACAAACGCCAGATTCTGGTTTTGTGACTATTCTGGATAAGGACAATAAAGTGGTGTCAAATCCTGGCGGAACTGCCCCTGAGTACCGAAATGGAGAGCTTCAGCTGATGGTTCAGTCTGAGGCTATTTTCAAGCATTGTCACGATGTGTGTATAGATCAAGATGAAAATATCTACGTATGTCAGTGGAATGCTGGCAAAACCTATCCGATCAAGCTTTCACGAATTTAAATTATTGAAGTAACTTACAGCTGCTTTATAAATCTTTGGATTGCTTTCATCTTTAAATTTTAATTTTCTGAATCATGAATAAAGTAACTGTTGGCTGGTTTGAAATACCAGTGAAGGACATGGATCGTGCAATTGATTTTTACCAGAAAGTTTTTGACTGCTCCTTACAAAAAGTGGAAATGGGAGACTTCCAGATGGCAATGTTCCCCGGTGAAGGTGGGGGCAAAGGTGCTGAGGGAAGCTTGGTCATGCACAAGGAATTCTATGAGACAAGTAAGTTGGCTGGGGCTCTAATCTATTTTTCTTCCGATGACGTATCTATTGAGCTTGCAAAAGTAGAGCTGGCTGGAGGAACTGTCCAAATTCCAAAAAGAATGATATCACCTGATTATGGATATATGGGTGTTTTTCTAGATTCTGAAGGAAATAGAATAGCCCTGCATTCAATGAGTTAATTCGAGAAAAACACCTTTGGACTTTTGCCACTAGTTTAGATTAGTCTAGTAGCAGGTTCGAGTTTAAATTTTATAGTTCAAATTAGTTTAGTTTATTTTTATGCTGCTTACCAAAGGCTTAGTGCTTTCTGAGGAGAATGTTACAGATCTAGAGTACATCCAACGCGAAATAGCAAAAATCTTTGCGCTTTTGGCATTTGCCCTACTTCTTTTGCTGGGTGTTACTGATATGTTTCTGGGAATGTCTCCAGTGATAGTTTGGGTTAAAATCGGACTAGCGCTTCCTTTTTTGGCTGCGTATTTTATCATTTCTAAATATGGGAAAATAAAACTAGCGCTGAATGTTTTGCTTTTCCTTGCGCATGTGGTCATCTGTTTTAATTTTCTTTATAATGACGGAAATGACGGTCCCACGATCTATGCTTTTTTCCTGATGCTTGTTGTTTCCTCTCTCTTGATTCAGGGATGGGGCAAAATTGCTTGGTTTCTGGGGTCTCTTGCTATGTTCTTCGTATTGTTCTACGGGGAGTCGGAAGGCTTTATTCAGGTTGAGCATTTCTACGAAGGTGTGCAAAATCAGTTTGTCGACCACACAATCACCTTGCTTTGGATCAGTGCTTTTGTATTTACCGTTTTACACTTTTTTACCAAGAGTTATAGAAACCAATCTCAATTGCTTCATTCAATTAAGCTAAGACAGGATCAAACGCTCGATGAAGTAAGCATGCTAAATGACCAAAAGAACAGGCTAATAGCGATATTATCCCATGATCTGAAAAACCCCATAGGAATGCTACATATGACGCTGGACATGGTAGAAAAAGGGCTTTTTGAACCTGGGGAAATGGAGCAAATTCTCAAAAATCTGAAAGGACAGAGCTTTCATCTGAATAAAGTGCTAAATAATACGCTGGGTTGGGTGATGACAGAGCTGGAGGACAAGCCAATTGAGCTACATCGGATTAGTTTGCTGGAACTGACACAGGAAATGAGAGAGATGATGCTAGTGCAGGCTCAGGAGAAAAATCAACTTATTGAAGTGTCTATAGAGGGAGAGGATCAGTATATTTCTTTGGAAATCAATGAAATAAAGATAATTCTTAAAAATCTTCTCGATAATGCAATCAAGTTTGCTCCCTTGAACACCACTATTAATCTAGACTTGAAGATCAGCCAAGAAAAGTTAGTATGGAAAGTATGTAATCCAGGAGCTACTATTTCTCAAGCTGATCAAATGGAACTTTTTGACTTTCGCGCTAGAACTTCCTACGGTACCAAAAAAGAAAAAGGAACAGGTGTAGGCTTACCTCTCTGCAAAAGAATTGCTGATAAAATCAATTTTGAGTTGAAATATAACAGTTCTAGAGAGGGACACAATTGCTTTGCTCTCTCCAAAAAGCTGGGCTAGAGTATCACAACTCTGAGGCTCATGGCTCCATGTGCGCCTACCACCAGTGACTGCTCAATGTCTGCTGTTTTCGATGGGCCGGCAATAAATACTCCGAAGCCAGAATTGGTGGAACCAATGAGTTCATAGGCTTGGTGCATATTTCCCACTATATTTTCCTTCCTGACCACGATCACCAGATGCGCGGTGATGAATGGGAGTGCTCTGAGGTCTAGGTTACTTTCATCCAGCCAAATTGCGGCATTCTCGGCAGAAGCAAATTGTCCTTCAATAATTGCCAAATCCAAATCAGCGAACTTTGAGGGGTGATTAGGTAAGTCACAATTGGAATAAGATGCAAAGGTGGGTGAGGCGCTGTAGATTTTCGGGAAGCTAGTTTCTGCAAGTAACTGCTTCAGCTCTTCCTTAGTTACCACAGTTCCTTTATTGCCACTTAAAGACTCCGTATAGGTTGCTACTAGGTCGTCTGCTACATCGAAATCAGGGATTTCCGGAAGTGGCTTTTCTTCCATGTTCAATCCTTTGATCGATGCTAATATGGATGCTTTACTGCTCATTATCTATTCTTTTTGTACCAATCCTTGAAAGATTCCTCAGGTAAACCTGGTAGGTTTCTCCCTTTTCCCCAAGCATTCAGCGGATTGTAAATTACGCTATCAGGTAAGGTCTTCAGGGAAGCTCGCATCATTTTGCCGGAGATTTTATAGGCTAGCGGGCTTTTGAAAATACCATTAGCCAATTTCATGGAGAGTCCTTTGAGAGATGATCCCTGAGCCTTAGTGATCTCTTGCCGCCATTCGTAAAGTTGCTCGTGAATGTTGATTTTCACAGGGCACACATCTGAGCAGCTTCCGCAAAGTGTGGAAGCAAAAGGTAAGGTACTGTATTTCTTTAGGTCGATTCCTGGTGAAAGGATAGAACCTATTGGTCCAGGAACGGTACTTCCATAGCTAAAGCCACCACTACGGCGATAGATGGGACAGGTATTCATGCACGCGCCACAGCGTATGCATTTCAACGAATTTCTAAATTTTTCTCTTCCAAGTTGCTTTGTTCTGCCATTGTTCACCAAGATCAAATGGAGTTCCTTTCCAGGAGAAGGGCTTCTAAAATGCGAGTTGTAATTGGTGATAGACTGACCGGTGGCAGATCTTGCCAAGAGTCTAAGGAAAACCCCAAGGTCTTTTCTGCGGGGGATTAGCTTCTCTATGCCCATGCAGGCGATATGCGTATCTGCCAAATGAACACCCATGTCTGCATTCCCTTCATTTGTGCAGACTACGAATTCGCCTGTTTCTGCAACGGCAAAATTGACTCCTGTTATTGCGACTTTTGCCTGAAGAAATTTCTCTCTGAGATGTAATCTTGCAGCATGCGTGAGGTATACAGGATCTATATTTCCTTTTTCTGTTTGTAGCTTTTCGTGGAAAATATCCGAAATATCGGACTTTTTCAAATGAATAGCTGGCATCACGATGTGACTTGGTGGCTGCTTGAGAAACTGAATAATCCGCTCTCCCAAGTCTGTATCTACTACTTCCACTCCTCTTTCTTCCAGGTAAGGATTAAGATGGCATTCCTCCGTCAGAATAGATTTACTCTTGACGATAGCTTTGCAGTTTTTTTCCTCCAGGATTTTTCCAATGATCTGATTATGCTCATCAGCATTCTCAGCCCAGTGAACCTTTATGCCATTTGCGGTAGCATTTTTTTCCAATTCCTTTAGATAGTAGTCGAGTTTGGAAAGTGTGTGATCCTTAATTTGTGATGCGAGTTCTCTGAGTTTTTCCCACTCCGGGATTTGATGGATCGTAGCATCACGCTTTTGACGTACAATCCACAGCGTATCATCATGCCATTTGGCACGTGCTTTATCTTTCAGAAATACCGTGGCGTTCTCCGGATGACTCATGAGATGACTTGGTTTAAGACTTCTGCAAAGTGCATTAATTTAATAGTGTCTTTGTCCCGGGAGACGATTCCCTGCATATGCATGATGCAGGACATGTCTCCACCGACGATGATTTCCACGCCTTTGTCCACATGGTCTGCGATTCGGTCTTTTCCCATTTGGACTGAGATGGCTTCTTCACTTACAGCGAAAGTCCCACCGAATCCACAGCATTCATCTTTTCTGGTTAACTCCACTACCTCCAATCCTTCCAAATCCTTCATCAATTGAAGGGTTTTGTTGAATTTAGGTTCGTTTCGCTCCGAATCACTTGCTAGTCGAAGACCACGAAGCCCGTGACAGGAAGCATGAAAGCCAATTTTATGAGGGAAACTTCCCTTGATCGAATCTACTTTTAGCACGTCAGTGATAAATTCGCTGAGTTCGTAGATATTCGACTGTACGTGTTGTTGGTTTTTTTGAAGTTTATCTATTTTCGGAGAGTGCTCCTTTACGTGAAGGACACAGCTTCCTGAGGGGGCTACGATGTAGTCGAATTGTGCGAAATCACGAATGAACTTTGATGTAGTATCAGTTGTGTTTGCTTCGAAACCTGCATTAGACATGGGTTGTCCACAGCAGGTCTGGGCTAGTGGATACGTGACTTTGCAGCCTAGTTTTTCGAGCAATTCTAAAGTCGCAATTGCTACATTGGGATAAAACTGGTCGATATAGCAGGGGATAAACAGGCCAATATGTGGTGCGTCTTTTTTCATGGGGGATGTAAATTAAGCCATCTATTCCATTGATACCAACATAGCAGCCCCTAATGCGGACCCATTCGGGAAATCACTTGGGATGATGGTCAATTCCGGTAGTTTTTTGCGAAGCATCTCCACAAAGATATCGTTGGCATTGAAGCCGCCGTCGATGAAAAGTCGGCCTACTTGGGCATTGTCGATGACTAGTTTTATTGCGGCTGTTTGCAGCTCTGTGAGCTCATGGATAAAGGTGTAATACGCTTCATTGAACTCCTGAAAAGCTGCAAAATTACTTTCGTTGGCTTGATCTAAGCCATAGTCTTCCGGCTTGAGGTATTGAAAATGTATACGCTTTTCAGTAAAATCTCTAACTTTTTCAAAAAGCATTGCGTTGAATTTCAGTTTCTTATACGTGCCCTGAGGCATCTGAAAATATTCATAGAGCTTTTCTATTTGGTATTTGTGCTCTTCTCCTATGAACAATCGCGAGATTTTAATTGGCTCCCCTTTGATACTCAAAAACTGCAAGCAGTCACTCTTAAGCTCTTTTTTGGTGAGGGTAGTTTTGTTAAATGGATTGATGCAAATCGACCAAGTACCAGTCGAAAGTAAAGCAAAAGGTTTCTCTTCCTGCTTGATGTAAGGAAGTAGGGCCGATGAAGAATCATGGACACCGATGCCACAAGGGATATTTCCGAGTTCTGGTTTCGTCTTCAGAAGCGTGTTTCCAGGTACTATTGGAGGAAGTAGCTTCCTGATTTCTTCCTTGTCTACCCACTCATGGTAATCATTTGCTTCGTAGTCCCAAAGTCCTGTGTGACAGCCTATACTCGTGTAATCCGACACCATCTCTCCAGTAAAGAGGAAACTTAGGTATTGTGGGAAATGGAAGGAATGAGAGATTTTCCTGAAGAAATCCGGCTTGGCGTATTTGATAAAGTATAACTGCAGACCTGAGTTCAGCATCGCCAAAGGAGGCGAGGAAGTCGCTCTGCAGAAGGTCATTTTACCACCATTTTCAGCATAAAATCTTTTTAATAGATCTTCCGGAAATGGTTTCAGGTAATCGTAAAGTGGTGTAGCAGGAAGGCCATTTTCATCTGTATGCACGAATGATGCACCATGACAAGAGAAATTCAAGCGCTTGATCTGATAGTCCGGTGATTTCAATGCTTCCTTAAAGGTCTTCAGCATCCAATCTTCCAGTGGTGCCAGCGGTTCACTTGGGAAATTATCTTCATCAGGAATAGCATCTAGACGTATGTAGGAACTGTGTACTTCGGTTAAATTTTCGTCAAATAGAAAGAATTTCTTGTTCGTCCTGCCGATGTCAAAAACAGCCGTTACTGGAATTTTACTCATAGCTACGCTATCAAAGCGATTTTCGAATGATCATTTTGAATGGACTCTTTAGAGGCATCTTGTCCTCTTCTCCCAAGATTTGATTTGCAATGGTAGTTCCCATTTCGACGAAGTCAGTTGAAATAGTCGTGATACCTTCTGCCAGAATTTCCTTCAATGGAGTCTCGTTATACGAGATGATTCCTATGTCTTTTCCTAGTTGGAAGGCTTGCTCACGGGACTTTTTTACAATATTTGCGAGATCTGTTTCTGCCAATACGATGAAGGAATCTCCTTCGTAAAGTGGCTCATCATCAATACCATCAAGGATAAGGTTATTGAAATTGTGGAAGAAGCAAAAACGCTTAAAGCCATCAATGATCTCAACAGGATACATGTCTCCTTTTGGGAAAACAAGAATCAATCTGGAGTATTTTCTCAAATGTGTAATACCTGACTCCAATGCTTCGAGAATGTCTCTTGCAAAATCCTGATAAACTCCTGGGAATTCATTTTCATGACCTTTTACATCACGATCCATGATCAGGAGTTTATCTTTAGGAATTTGCTGGATGAGGTCGTAGCACGTTTCCGGATGATTCTGCTCATCAAAGAAATGTGGTGCCAAGACGTAGTAATTGTAGTTCCCCAAGTTGCGCTCCAGCAGGTTTTCGAAAATCGTGCGATTGTAATGGTGAATCTGCAGATCCACCGTCGCTTGGTCTCCTAATGTCTCCACTATTGAATAATAGATAATCTTCTTGTAGGAGCTCAGCTTATTGAATATCAATAACACCTTTAATTTGTTAGCCATGTTAGTAGAACTTACATAGAATCCCTTGCCTCTCACTGAAGTGATGATTCCACGATCGCGAAGCTCATTGTAGGCTTTTTCTACCGTGTCACGCGATAGGAGAAAGTCAAAGCTGGTTTCGTTGATAGAAGGTATTCTATCTCCGATTTTGAGCTTGCCACTGTCAAGATCGTCAAGAATAAGATTGACTACTTGCATATACTTAGGAGTTCTAGAATCCGTGTGGATTCTTTCAGATTTGTCAACTAACATAGCATTCTGGGTTATTGTGGGGGAACTAGAGGGAATCGAGGTTTATTAATACATAGGCTATCTTGGGAATGCAGCGGCCAATCCACCATCTACATTCAGCATATTACCTGTTGTTTTGCCAAGCTGACCACTTACGAAGACAAATGCTGCATCTGCAATGTCACTTGTTTTAACACTTTCTTTCAATAGGGTACGATTTGCATAGAATTGTGGCAAGTCTTTTACTTCAATTCCGTAGGCCTTCGCGCGGTTTTCACCCCATCCACCTTCCCAGATGTTTGAGTTTTCGATCACTGCATCTGGATTCACTACATTGACTTTGATTTTGTCTTCCGCCAATTCCGCCGCCATCAATCTTGACATATGTAATTGTGCTGCTTTGGCAGTGCCGTACGCCACATTTTTTGCACCGGCTACCAAGCCATTTTTACTTGCAATGTTTACAATGTCTCCACCATGACCTTGAAGCTTCATGATTTTCACTCCAGCTTTGGAGATATGATATTGACCCATCACCAAGATGTCATTCAGTCTGTCCCAGTCTTGATCTGTGTGATCTTCAAAAGACTTGCTTATAGAAATTCCAGCATTATTCACCATGATATCCACTCCTCCAAACTGAAGACAAGTCGCTTCTATCGCAGCCTCCAAGCTTTCACCATTAGTCACATCCAACTTTACAGTTAAAAACGCATCTCTCCCGTATTTTTTCAATAGGGCTTCACCAGTGGTTTGAAGTCTGTCTCCATCGATGTCAGTCACTACTACACAGGCGCCTTCTTGGATATATTTCTCTGCGATTGCCAAGCCAATTCCTCCTGCACTACCTGTGACCAAAGCCACTTTTCTAGATAGTGGTTGTTCTTTTGGCATTCTTTGAAGTTTTGCTTCTTCTAGCAACCAGTATTCAATATTGAATGCTTCTTGTAGTGGCAATGAAACGTATTCGGATACGGCCTCAGCACCACGCATTACATTGATAGCATTGATATAGAATTCGCTAGCTACACGGCTGGTTTGCTTATTTTTTGCGTAGCTGAACATTCCCACACCTGGCCAGATAAGTATTACCGGGTTAGGGTCACGCATAGCTGGGCTATTTGGATGTTTGTGGTTTTCGTAATAATCAGCATACATTTCGCGGTAAGCTTGAAAAGCTGCTTCCAATTGCTCTTTAATCGCCGCAAGATCAGATAGATCTGCATCTGCAGGGATATCCATTACTAAGGGAGAAATCTTTGTTCTTAAGAAGTGATCTGGACAGCTGGTTCCCATAGGAGCTAGCTTACTCAAATCATGGCTGTTGATGAACTGAAGTACTTCAGGAGCATCGGTAAAGGTTCCAACCATCAGATTCTCAGAGGATGCAAGACCTCTCAATAGAGGAGCAAGTTTTGCTGCTTGGCTTTTTCTCTGCTCAGGAGCAAGAGACTGTACTTTCTCACCTCCGAATACTGGTCGTTTCTTACCGTAATTCTGAGCTAAGTATTCAGAAGCTGTTTCAATCACTTCCAGGCTATTGATATAGCATTCGTAAGCGGTATCACCCCAAGTGAAAAGCCCATGTCCACCGAGCATAATGCCGCGGATTCCCGGGTTATCGTCCAGCGCTTGCTTCAGTTGAAGACCAAGATCGAAACCTGGTTTTTGCCATGGCACCCACGCGATTTGACCATTCCAAAGGTCCTGAGTGATTTGCTCTCCGTCTTTTGCGGCAGCAATAGCAATCGCAGCATCCGGATGTAAGTGATCTATGTGCTTAAAGGGTAAAAATGAGTGTAAAGGCGTGTCAATAGAAGGAGCTTTGGACTTTAAGTCATAGATGCAGTGGTTGAAAAGCTCAACCATTTCGTCCTCAAACTCCAAACCTCTGTAGATTCCTTTTAAGGCACGTAGCTTATCAACGTACAGACCAGCTAAACCAGCTTTAGTCAACGTTCCGATGTCTCCACCCGAACCTTTTACCCACATTACTTCAACCTGCTCATTAGTGAGTGGATCGGCTTCATAGGTTTTGCAGCTGGTATTCCCACCACCATAATTGGTGATTCTCAGATCTGCTCCGAGTATATTAGATCGGTAAATAAGAAGATCAACTTCTTTGCCCTCGAGCTTAGATGCTACGGCATCATTCCAGAGGTAACTTACGTGCTTAAAGTTTTGTGTTGTTATGCTCATTGCGTTTAGCAGATTGTTCTGATAGTGAATATGGGAGAAAAGATTACCTCAGGTATCCTGTGCTGTCTTGAATACTAAAGATTTTTCATCAATGTTAACGATTGATTTTAGTATTTATATTTTGCAAATGGTTACAATAAGGGTTTTTATGTAGTTTAATATCTTTAATTCAAAATATAATTTTGTCTAGAGGTAGCACCTTGGCTTTCTGAAAAAGATAAACTCTTACAAGTTAATTTCTTGAACTATTTCAGAGGAACTCAAATTAAATTTTGGATTCCCAATCTAAAAAGGAATTAGCATTATCCATAAAAATCAGTTAGGAACTGTCTTTACAAAGTATGACGTCGGTAATGCATGAAGTTTTGATTTAGACACTCCATTATTATAATATTAAACTAGCTGCTTTTCTACCAGTAAGGTGGCAAAAGCAATGTAAGATCTGTTAGACTTAAGATTTGAGGCCACTTCAGCCTGTCCCGCCAGTGCGGGAGTCATCCGTCTTTCTATCTGATAAGCAAAGAATTTATGGTGACTTGCGCCATTGTGAATACACATAATATAAAATTCGCTTTACCAATTTTTTAAAATTGAGGGCTTAAGTTGGTTGCCATTTTGTACAGAATTATGAAAAAGTACAGGGAACTGCTCAAGCTGCTTGATTCATAAATTTGGATTAGTCCTGTTTTTTGATAGGTTAAATTGAGGGAGTTTCGTCGGATAATTAAATTTTCTGTTCATGGAAATTCGACTTAGAAATGTGTTTAAGGGGTGTTTTCTGAGCAGTCGGCTAGAAATTAGAGAGTAAAGGGTAATAACAATTGTAATGTGGTCAAGCTGTTTACATCTCCTTTTCAAAGTTCAAAAATCAATCTAAAAAGCAAATTTTAGGCGTTCAAAGGGATCATGAGCTTTTTTGAATTGCCCCTAAATTGACCAAAAAGAGTATTCACACAACAATCGTATTAAGAATGAGAATTTCAGAGGACCAACTTGCATCATTTTCTTCAACTGACTTTCATGTTCGATCTCTAGATCTTTTGCGTGAGCGATTCTCTAAGCAGCCAATGGATTTTGAAGAGATCATACGCAATATTCAAGAATTTCAGATTGCTATTCCAAGTGCTGCTCTAGGCAACGGTCGCGCCAATGCCAAGCGATCTAGGACGGGCGGAGAGCCACGAAATCTAGCAGAGAAATTGGAGGATATTGGGCTTTTGCAGCAGCTCACCTGCAAGACTAACTCAGTGTCGGTTTATATCCCCTGGGATTTGCCAGATGATTTTCAGGAAGTGAAAGATTTGGCCAATGAATTATGTCTAAAATTCGACACTATGAATAGTACGAGTTCCCAAGATGAAAATCAAAAAGCTTATGCCAAATTAGGCTCGTTGGGTAATTCAAATAAAGCAATTAGAGATGAAGCGATTGCTCATAATGAGGATGTAATCTCTATTGGGAAAAAACTAGGGAGCAAGGGCTTGACTGTTTGGATGGCTGACGGGAGTAATTTTCCGGGTCAATCCAAATTCAGGAGCACACTCAGATGGACGGAAGAATCTCTTCGCGAAATCTATGAATTCATGCCATCGGACTGGGATTTGATGCTAGAATATAAGCCATACGAGCCCAATTGTTACCATACAGTAGTTCCGGACTGGGGTACCTCTTCTATGCTTGCCAAAAGATTGGGGTCAAGAGCCAAGGTTTTGGTAGATCTTGGTCAGCATTTACCTAAAACGAATGTAGAGCAGATCGTAGCAACCTTAATGCATCAAAATCTACTTGCTGGCTTTCACTTCAATGATAGCAAATATGGAGATGATGATCTCAATCCAAGTAGTATCAAGCCATATCAGTTATTCCTGATTTTTTGTGAATTGATAAGCGGAGATATGGATAAAGCCCAAGCTTGGGAAAGTATTTCATGGATGATAGATGCGAGTTACAATACGCAAGATCCCTTAGTCGATTTAATACAAGCCTTGGAAACGATCACTATTGCCTATGCGAAGGCGATGCTTGTGGATCGAGAAAGGCTGAATGAATGCCAGCTAAATGGGGAGTGTTCCCAGGCCCAAGAAATCCTTCAAATGGCCTATTTAACAGATGTGAGACCGTTGGTGTGTGAAGCTCGGGTGCGATCCGGCGGTGCTGCCGAACCATTGGAAGCATATAGAATCCTTATGATTCGCAATAAATTGGTTCAGGAAAGAGGGGTTAAATCCTATTCTTCCATTTTTTAGCCAGAAGAAAAACTTATTATCTTCGGCTATGAAACAACCCTATGCAGTACCAGTGAAGCTGATTTTTCTAGCTTTTTCCTTTGCTCTTTCTAGCTGTAGCACTAAAGAGAAAAAGGAAGTAGAACTAGAAAAGAAGACTAATATCGTTTTTATTCTTGCAGATGATCTAGGATATGGGGATCTGGGATTTCTGGGACAGGAATACATAGAAACGCCAAATATTGATCGCCTAGCAAAGGAAGGGATGTTTTTTACCAATCATTATTCTGGAGCTACAGTTTGTGCGCCATCCCGATCGTCTTTTCTGACAGGATTGCATACTGGTCATACGCCGATTAGAGGTAATAGAGAAGTCCAGCCTGAGGGGCAATATCCAATGCCGGATTCTGTTGCTACAGTTGCTAAAGTGCTGGAAAGTGCCGGATATAAAACAGGTGCCTTTGGGAAATGGGGGTTAGGATTTGTGGGGACCACTGGAGATCCAAATCAGCAAGGTTTCGAGCAGTTTTATGGGTACAACTGTCAGCGCTATGCACATCGATATTATCCTGCACACCTTTGGCGCAATAGCGAAAAGAAGGTGCTGGAAGGAAATGGTTGGGTAGAAAAAGCCATCTACGCACCAGATGTGATTCAAAAAGAGACCATCACGTTTATCGAAAACAATAAGGACAATCCATTCTTCTTGTTTATGCCTATTGTCATGCCGCACGCAGAATTGGCCGCGCCTGAAGATGAGCTTATTCAAAAGTACAGAGCTAAGTTTGGGAAAGAGAAGGCCTACCCTACGAGAGAAGGTTCTGAGTATGGTCCTGATTTGAACATCTCTGCTTACCAATCTCATCCTACTCCACATGCTGCCTTTGCAGCGATGGTAGAGAGAATGGACGTATATGTAGGAGAGGTGCTAGCCAAACTGGAGGAGTTAGGTTTATCTGAAAATACTCTAATCATTTTTGCTTCGGACAATGGCGCGCATCAGGAAGGTGGAGCTGATCCTGATTTTTTTGACAGCAATGGGCCATTTAGAGGGCACAAGAGAGATTTGTATGAAGGTGGAGTTCGTACTCCTATGATTGCATGGTGGCCAGGGAAAATCAAGGCGGGTTCTCAGAGTGATCATATTTCAGCATTCTGGGATTTGCTACCCACTTTTTCGGAAGTAGCAGGAGCTGAAGTTCCTAAAAACATCGATGGGATCTCCTTTTTACCTGCGATGCTCGAGCAAAAGAATCAGAAGGAGCATGAATACTTGTATTGGGAGTTTCATGAGCAAGGCGGAAAGCAAGCTGTACGTCAAGGGAAATGGAAAGCTGTGAAACTTCAGGTTTTTGGAAGTGAAAATCCTACCGTTGAATTATATGACCTAAGTGTTGATATAGGCGAAGAGAATAATGTTGCGGCAGAAAATCCTGAAAAAGTAAAGGAATTAGTAGAATTGATGGATTCTTCTCATTCCTCAAATCCAATTTTTGGTTTGCTGCCTGCAGAGAGAAAGTGAGGCAAAAACGTAGAAAGGCGGAAAATTATTTCCGCCTCTCAATACCCAATCTATTTACTGATATAACTATCTATATATTAAAAATAGCCAGACTAACCGATTAGAGTGTCCTTTTGTATCCTGTTTTGGTGAAATTGATTCATATTAGTAGTTACTTGAGTTCTTTTTAATGAAAGATAACATAATGAGAAATACACTAGGATTAGTTTTCATTAGCTCTTTGCTAGCCTGTTCAGCTCCGAAGACTGCTTCTGAAACCGAAGCAGTTACTGTGACTTATAAGACTGTAGGTTCTGTAGAGAGATTGAAATCCCAGCTAACCACGCTGATCCCCGAAGGAGCAGAAATTGAGGTAATTGCTTCTGGATTCGAGTGGTCGGAAGGTCCGCTTTGGTTAGAAGATCAACATGCCCTTATCTTCACCGATGTTCCAACCAATAAAATATGGAAGTGGACGGAGGCAGATAGTCTAAGCCTTTTCCTAGAGCCATCAGGGTATTTGGGGTCTGAGACTAATAAGAAAGAACCTGGAGCCAATGGTTTAGCTTTGGATCAAAATGGCTCTTTAATTCTCTGTCAACATGGTGAAAGAAGGCTTGCGCTGATGAATTCTCCAATTTCTACACCTACTCCGGAGTTTATTCATTTGGTAGGTGATTATGAAAAAAAGAAATTTAATAGTCCTAATGACCTCGTTTTAAATCAGACGGGTCAGATTTTTTTCACGGATCCTCCTTATGGATTGGATGATTGGGATCCCAAAGAGTTAGATTTTCAAGGGGTGTATAGACTGGACAAAGATGGGACACTGAATTTGCTTTTGGATACCCTTTCACGGCCAAATGGTATAGGTCTTAGTCCTGATCAAAAAACGCTTTACATTGCTCAATCTGATCCCCTTAAGGCCAGGTATTATGCTTATGAGCTCAGTGAGGATGCTACTATTGTAAGTGGAGAAGTTCTATTTGATGCTACTTCAGCAATTGGGGCTGAGCGACCTGGATTACCTGATGGAATGGCTATTCATAGTTCGGGAACACTCTTCGCGTCTGGACCTGGAGGGATTTTGGTTATCAGCCCTGAGGGTGAGCATTTGGGGACTATACTGACTGGTCAGGGCACGGCAAACTGTGCTTTCGATAGCGAAGAAAAGTATTTGTACATGACTGCAGATGCCTTCTTGATGCGAATAAAACTCAAGTAAGAAGTTCCTGCCTTTTGATTTTATGAAAAATTCTATTGAAATGTTAACAACAAGTTGACAGCCATGTGTTTAGGGTTGATAACGCTGTTGATTTAGAATATAATTTGGTGCAAAGATGGTGGGGAACTAAGAGGGCAAAAAGTTGTCTTTGGGCGAATTTAAGAAGATATTTATTAAACCAAGTAAGAGATAATAAGACCGGGAATACAATCTCGGATAAGGATTGAAAATTCAACTTGAACTATGAATGGTCAAGGTCCTACGGGACTTTGTCTGAAATGGGAAACCACAGAAGTGTTGATAGAAGCCTTCAAAGTTTAGAAGGGTTAGGTTTGAAAATCATTATTATGAATCCGGGTAACTGGAGGAAACGTCTTAAACAGTAGCTTGGCTCTATTCGATGACTATGGTCATCAATTAGAGAAGGGGAAACGTTCGTAAGAGGGTTTCCCTTTTTGCTTATTTAAGACTTTTTCACCAATCCCAAATCACAATATTCCATTCCTCCACACCATCGTGGAAGGTATGAACTCCTTCAAATCCCACGCGATGATGAGCTCTTAGAGATCGAAGATTAGATGTAGAAATCTCGGTGATGGCAAAATCATATTTTCCCGAGAAAACCTCCCGATAATACCCATAGCAGCTCTCAAAAAGTCCTTTGCCACGATATTCTTTACCTATGCACACTTGCCCTACTGCCAAGTAGTTGTATGAACTCACCTTTTTCCCATTATATACTACTTGGTCAAATTGATTGAACATTGGGATTAGCTGCGGGATATCGGATTTGGAGGCTTTCGTCATCGCTAAAATATAGGCAACGACTTTATCCCCATCTAAGGCTACTACTTGGCTTTCTATAGCATCAAGTTTCTGTAAATCCGCTAAGGAGTGTTGGACAAAAACGAAGCCTTGAGCGTCTTTCTCTTCTACAGTAATTAATGCTTTTAAATTTGCACGTTGGAGCGCTATGATCCCTTGCAAATCATCGGATGATTTGCTCTGAGTAAGAGTTAGCATGTGTGGCTAGGAGGGTAATTGGTCTTCGGATTTATCAGAATTATCATCGGTAGTGTTAGATGGGCTAATTTTTCCTTCTGGTAAATAAGTAGGAGGTATAGTAATCTGATTGCCGTCACGGGCTGCTCGGTAATGGGGAGACATTATCTCTACGCCAGCTTCATTGAACGCATCCTGGATGAAAGCGTGGAGGTCAGAGTAGATGACAGCTGCTTTTTCAGGATTGACAGTGTATGCGTTGATTTGATAGCTGACATAGAAATCATCCAAACTGGTTTGCAGTACAAATGGGGATGGGGCTTTCAAAATCAAGTTTGTATTCAACGCGGAACCTATCAAAAGTTCATGAACTTGTCTCCAAGGTACATCATACCCGATGGTGACAGTAGAATGAAGGATCAGACCAGGTCCATTGGCTTCGACTGAGTAGTTGATCGTTTTGCCAGCGAGGATAGAGGCATTAGGGATGGTTACCTCCTCATTTTTGATGGTTCGAAGTCTTGTGACAAGCATGGTTTTCTCGATCACATCACCTGTAGTATCGCCGATTTTGACCCTGTCACCGAGTTTAAATGCTCTCATGTAGATGATGACTAATCCTGCGATGATATTGCTAATAGCTGAAGATGAGCCCAAAGAAATCAATAATCCAAGAAACACACTTACTCCTTGGAAGGCTGGAGAGTCAGAAAAGGGCAGGTAATTGAAAATGACTATGAAAGAAAAGGCGATAACAATAATCTTAACCAGATTAAATGTTGGTTTTGCCCATTCAGGATAAAAGCCAGGAATAGATAAAGTACCTCTTTCGACTTCAGCAGAGATTAAGTTTATGGCTTTTACAATATAATAGGTAATGAATGTCACCACCAGTATCATGAAAAGCTCATCTAAATAGTCAATAAACCCAAATAATATCGCCTTGAGTGGAGAGGTGATATAGGCTAGTAATGTGGTGGCTATTCCTTTGGTAGCAGGAAAAATACTGAAGATGATCGGTAATGAGAGGTAAAGAAGGATGGTTATCAAAAGAATCTTAGTTCCTCTCATGATCAAAAAGAACAGCTTCTCTTCTCGATGAGCAGATAGAATTTCAAAATCCTTTATTTTGACTCCTTTGAAATAGTTGTGCCATTTCCGAAGGATGAAATCAATGAGGGTATTGAAGCCTTTGTTGATTAATTTCACCAAGAAAAACAGGACTATAAAAATTCCTATCAGGATCCCCGTTCTAATAAGGTTTTTAGTTAAGCTTTTTTCTCCATGATGGGTGTGATAACTTGCTTTGATAGCTTTTATATGCTCTTCGGCTAGCTTTTCCTTGTCCTTACCCGATAGTTTAGCATCAGCTTGGGTGATGGTAGAGATGATTAACTCTCCATGCATGATCTCAACTTCGATCGTGTCATTATACGACTTCAATAGTGTTGTGTCGAGCTCATCATTCTCTGACAGCATCGCCAATTTATTGCTTTGACTAGCAGCTCTTTCGGCAGCACTATACGGGCCAAGATTGGTGCTGATATAATATAGGGTGTCTGTAAATAAGACTACAGGAAACTTCTTCTCTACCACTTCCACCTTAGGGATAGTGTCTAGCTCTGTTTGCGCTGACGATAGAGTAGTGGTAAGAGCGTAAAAGAAACTCAGAAGGAGCAGGGCTTTCCAGGTAATTGCTCTAATTTGAAAGAATTTAAAAATCATACGTGCCCATCGTTTTAACGCTTACTCAAAGATATATAGGATATGATTATACGCAATGATGCCAATCACCTTAGATCCTTTGCTTAGCTGGTCGGAAGACCGATGACTCCCGCACTGGCGGGACAGGCTGAAATGGCCTCAATTTTTGAGATTAACCTATCCTAAATTGTTTTTGCCATCTTTCTGACAGAAAAGCAGATATACCTATAGAATAATTTATAGGATTGAAGTCTACTCAAAGTAAGTAATTTTCTTTGTTTTCTGTAGTTTTGGATAAACCCTTAACTAATATGAAGTTTAATAAAATCTTTTTTGGGCTATGGATATTCATCTTTGCCCTTTTTGCCTTTTGGCAGTTTAATGATCCAGATCCAGAGGTTTGGGTAAGTATTTATGGTGTTGCTATCATATTTTGCATTCTTGGTACACGAGGTATTTTTCCAAAAATCCCATTGACAATACTTGCTATTGCTTGTGTGTTAGGTGCTATTTATTATTGGCAAGGAGATGTGGGCGGATGGGTTTCTGAGGAAGTGCAGCAGCATAATCTTAGTATGAAGACTCAATCCATGGAAGAGTCCAGGGAGACCTTTGGGTTACTCATAATTCTTGTGGTGATGCTCCCTGCGCTTTGGAAAGCATGGAAGAAATAGGCTTTCTATACCGCCATTTGCTACAATTGTGATCAGATAATTACACTTCTCTATAAACTCAGTATCCATGAAAAAACTATTCTTAAGTATGCTTGCAGTACTTTTTGCCTACACTGGTTTTGCTCAGCAACTGAGCGGTAGCAGTTCGACGTATTTTGAAATCAGAAAGTACTATGCCAATGAAGGAAAATTGCCCGATTTGATCAAGAGGTTTGAAGATCACACATTGGCACTTTTTGAAAAGAGTGGAATGGAAAATATCGCTTATTTCTTACCGGTAGATAACACCGATAATTCCTTGACTTATATACTTGGCTACCCTGACGAAAAATCAAGAGATGTGATGTGGGGGAAGTTTATGAATGACCCAGAGTGGAAAAAAGTCTTCGAGGAATCACGCGTAGATGGCGCTTTGGTAAAAAGTGTGGATCAGACATTTATGAAATTGGCACAAGGGCTCAATGATACTCCAAAATCGCAGGCAAGTGGAGTTTTTCAGTTGAGAATTTATACCTGTTTCGATGGGCGATTAGATAATCTTATCAGGAGATTCAATGATCACACACAGGATTTGTTTGCAAAACAGGGCTTACGAAATTACCCATATTGGGTGACGGTGGAGAAGGATGGAAGCCAACCAAAACTGGTGTATTTATTAGCAGATTCGGATCAGGCTTCATTTGAACGGGATTTTCAGAATTTCGCTAAAGACCCTGCATGGGTAAAAGCTAAAGAAGCGTCTGAGGCTGACGGAAAAATCGTGGAGAAAGTAGATGCGGTGTTCTTTAAGACCTTGCCTTTTTCTCCGATGAAGTAGTAGAATAGGTATTGAAAATTCTTAACCTTTTTAGAGTGTATGTAAATCAAAACCCCCATTTTTCTAGTTTGAAAAATGGGGGTTTTAGATTATACATAGTTTTTAGCCCTTAGAATTGTATGGGAGTATATCGCTCAAATTCCTGAGATCCAATACAGTTTTCAAGTGGGCCACAAGGAGGATAAATCCAGATCATCTTGTCTTCAGAGAATTCCACTTTTACTTCCTGTAATTTCATTTCCTCTGTGAATTCATTATTAGTTAATACTAGCTGATTATTTGGCACATAAATCTCATCAGAATCTTGGGGAACTCCATAAATCAGATTATGCATAATAGAAAGTTGGTCGTCTAGCAAGGTGAATTCCCCACTTGATCTACCAGCATAACCCAATGGTTCATCTGTTTCTGCGTTAAAGTAGACGCTTGATGAATTGTATGTTCCATTATCGAAAAAGGTGAAATATTGGGTCAATATCATATTTTCACCGGAATTGATGCTTTTTTCCCAATAGCCTACTATTTGATCAGAGTTATCTATTGGTTTTTCATCTTCTTGGCAGGAGGTCAGTAAAAAGGCTCCAAAAAGGCTAAGTAACAGTAATCGTGGGAAGTTTCTCATCGTTTTTTAAAAGTATGGTTTCGAAGACATAACGGAAATTATAATTTGAGTGCTACAAGATATCCCATATTGTTGGGATTTATTTCTTTCAGATATTCAAAAAAAATCCAACCCCGAAATCGAGGTTGGATTTTCTGATTTATAGTGTTTGGTAGTCTATTTCGCGTTGAAGGTTAAGCCAGCAAGGACAAATGTTCCTGGTTCGCCTCCTTTAATAGTTTTGGAAGTGATATATAACTTGTGAATTTTTCCATCAGCTGTACCAGTCACTGGAATAGTAAATGCTTCATACCCTGGAGCTCCGTCAGGGCCAGTTCTAGTTCCTTGGATATATTCTTTGCTACCTACTACTTGGCCATCAGGACTATCCAGTCGGAGTTCGAATACAAAACCATCCGTCAACTTTGCCATAGCAGCAGTGTTGAAAGTCACAGATTCAATACCTGTTAAATCAACTTTGGAGATGGCGAATGAAGCTTGAGTAGCAGGAACCATTAATAGATTCTGGCCTCCATAAGCCATTTTACTGAAACCTCCCTCAAGTTCGCCGGCTGTTCCAAGATCGACAGTATTGCTCGATAAGAAGTAGGTATCATATCCTGTCAGTGGCTTAATGTTTTCTCCACCTTGATCTGTATAAGAAGCGCTAATCATCAAGATGCCGGCTGGTGTAGCAGCTTTACCCATCGTTGGATCCACTGTTCCTGCGCTAGGAAGACTGGCTTGAGTTTCTTGGTCAAGAGAAAGGATGTAACTAATAAGCGCATTCAATTCTGATTCAGGAAGATCTGGGTTCGCAGGCATGGCCGTTTCTCCCCATACGCCTCCTCCGCCTTTTCTGATTTTGTTTTTCAAGTAAGGGATATCTTTCTCACTGTACTTTTTGGCTACACTAGTATAGTCAGGACCTATGGAAGCTTCAGCCTCTTTATGACAAGTTTTACAAGTAAGTGAAGCGACCAAAGATTTGCCTACCATCGCGTCCGTCATGATCTTGTGACCTTGATTGGCTTCAGCTTGATCCAAACCTTCCAAATAGTCAGCACTCACGATCACATTACCTAAGTCACTTGAGGCATTTGGATGATCTTCATCTGCTACTGCCACGCTATAGGCTACTTTCTTTCCTGGGAAATAGAATGCTTTATTGCCTTCTATCGCTATGGAAACTTCTGGGGCTACGTTACCTGAATATACTGAAACTGGTATGCCTTGCCCTTTCAGCCCACTTGGATCACTTGCAGTGACATTTACTGCATATTCACCGACAGTATTAAATGTATGCGTAAGAGTCGGCTCTTCCGTAGTTGTTGTTTCACCATTTCCAAGATCCCAAGTGTATGTCATTGGATCTCCCTCAGGATCGGATGCTTCAGTTGTGAAAGTGGCAGTAAGTGGATTTGAACCAGAAGTCTTATCTACATTGATTTCACTTACCACAGGAGCTCTATTTCCACCATTGTAGTCGATGCGGAAAAGTCCAGAATCTGGATTTTTGGCAAACCAACCATTTCCATATTCCAATCCATAAATATGCCCGTCAGGTCCCATCTCCATGTCGATGAGCGCATTGAATTTAGTGTTTGGCATAAATGGATCCATCTTGTCATAATCGCCCGCATCAGTCATGCTCACTAATTTGATCCATCCTCTTACCCAGTCATAGATGATCAGTTTACCATCAAAGTAGTCAGGTAATTTATTTTCATCCGTGTACATTTCAGAATAGTAGATAGGACCCACCATGGCATTTCGACCACCTGTGCCTAAAGCTGGGAACTCTGCAGATTCTGCATAAGGATACCAGATAAATGCCGGTTGGGTAGGAGGCAATTGCTTCATTCCAGTGTTATTTGGAGAATCGTTCGTTGGACCGTTTATGTCGTACAATTCACCAGAGGAGCCGTTGGAGTAGTCATATTGGCGATAAGGGAAATTATTACCGATGACGTATGGCCATCCGAAATGACCTGCTTTACGAGCTTGGTTAATTTCATCATACCCACGAGGACCACGAGTCTCTGTGCTGTCATTATTTGCATCTGGCCCTACTTCTCCCCAATACAAGAAGCCAGTTTTCTGATCTACAGCAATTCTGTATGGATTTCTCAGTCCCTGAACATAGATTTCTGGTTTAGTTCCTTCAGTACCTGCAGCATATAAGTTGCCCTGAGGGACATCGTAAGTTCCGTCATCTTTTACTTGAATTCTAAGAATTTTACCTCTTAAGTCATTTGCGTTTCCAGAACTTCTTCTCGCATCAAACTGCTTGTTTCCATCCCTACTATCCAATGGAGCATATCCACTGTTGACGAAAGATGTATTTGATTGATTGAATGGTGTGGAGTTGTCACCTGTGGATAGAAATAAGTCTCCATCAGGTCCAAATGCGATTGAACCGCCCGTGTGGCAGCATATATCTCGTTGGGAATAAAGCTCAAGGATAATTTGCTCCGAAGCCATATCCCAAACCCCATCTTTAAAAGTAAACCTAGAAAGACGATTTACCTCTTTTTCTGTTGGTGCATAATACACATATACCCATTTGTTTTCAGCGTAATTTGGATCTTTCTGTATTCCTAGGACACCTTCTTCAGCATTCACACCACGTACAGAAGTTTTCCAATACACATCTAATTTTGCTACTTCTTCAATCTCTTTAGTTTGACTGTTGTAAAGTAAAATTTCACCTCTTCTTTGTGAAACCAATACATCGAGATTAGGAAGCACAGTTAACTCTGTAGGCTCAGTAAAATATCCAGTGGATAACATTGTCTTTTCAAACCTGTTTTCCTCCGGTACTCTTTTGCTTTTTGCTTTTGAATAATCCAGCTCTTTATTGCCGCCTATTGCATAGTTTATCCCTTCGGATAGATGCTTGAGGTATAATTCCTCAGAATAGGATTCATTGGTATGGCCTCCGCCAGTATACCATGCACGGCCGCCATCGTAGTCATGATACCATGCGATCGGATGCTCACCCATATCAAATCCACCTTTGTAAGAGTCCTCATCTAACGTCAATAATACCTTAACATCCGGATTCATCTTTTGGTAAGAATACCATTCGTCAGTTCTTTCCCATGGAGATGGTAGGAATGAAGTAGAGGCGTTTCCTTTATCTACCACATGTACTTGACCGGCTTGTACATTCGGATTGGGGTCATTGATGCCTGGATGATCTATGAAATATCCACCAACGAGTCTATTATACCAGCCCCAGTGATATTCAGTATCTGCCGCTGCGTGCACGCCTACGAATCCTCCTCCGGATTGAATATATCGCTCAAAATCAGCTTCTTCTATATGATTTAGTACATCTCCAGTGGTACTTAGGAAAATTACTGCAGCATATTGTTTAAGATTATCCTCGTTGAATTTAGAAGATTGAGTAGTGGTGTCTACATCGAAGCCATTTTCAGATCCTAGCTTTTGAATAGCAGCTATTCCAGTAGGTATGGATTCATGATGATACCCTGCTGTTTTGCTGAATACTAGCACTTTTGGTTTTCCAGAGCGGGAATTACAACTCCAGAAAGCTATGCTTGTAATCAGACCAAGTAGCATAAGGCTTCTTAGGTTTTTTAGGAAATTCATAGGTTTTCTGATTTTCGGGTATTTAGGTAAAAGAACTCAATAAAGAGATGAGTGTGCAAAATGAGGATTTTTTTGATAAATATAGTATCTATTGTCTTAATGAAACAATAGGAAGTGTAAATGGTTTGTTAAGCTAAAATTCTGGCACCTTGGGAAAGTGCGACTGGTATGAAATCGGCTTCTATTTGAAATTTAGATTTGAACTTAGTGTAAATCTCTGATTGGAATTTATCCAAGTGAGCATTGGAAATCAGATTGATAGTGCATCCGCCAAAACCTCCACCCATCATTCTGGAACCTAGTACTCCAGGCATTTCCCACGATTGCTCAGCCAGATAATCTAGCTCAACACAGCTTACTTCGAAGTCTTCACTCAAGCTTCTATGAGATTCTTTGAGCAAGGCTCCAAAGGCATTTAGATCATTATTCTTCAGCACATTTGAAGCTAATTTCACTCTGTTAATTTCAGTGATCACATGTTTAGCTTTTGGGAAAAGATCCTCAGGCAAGATTTGCTTCACTTTCTCAAGGTCTTTTACTGGGATGTCTCTAAGTGTAATTGCCTTCGGATAACTTTTCTGAATAAGTCTAACACTTTCTTCGCAAGCTTCCCTTCGTTTGTTATAAGCAGAATCGGCAAGATTGTGCTTTACTTTGGAGTTGACTAGAAGTAGGGAATGATTTGCAAACTCTGCGGCTATTTCTAGATGTGTATTCGAACGGCAATCAAGGAGCAAGGCACGGTTTTTTACACCAAAAGCAGATGCGTAAGGATCCATTATGCCGCATTTCACTCCTGCAAATAAATGTTCGGATTTTTGAGCGTAGAGTACAAGGGACTTTTTGGGAATATTGAGTTGAAACAATGCTGTCAAAGCAGTACCAATTGCCACTGAAAGAGCTGCTGATGAGGATAATCCAGATGCAGGTATGTTTCCACCAAAAGCCAAATCAAAATTTTTCAGGTTGTAACCGGCTTGCTGGAATTGTGAAACCATTCCCATGGTATAGTTTGCCCAGTGGCCTTTTTTGGGAGAGAATGAATTGATGTCAAAAACAAACTCTTCCTCGAAATCAGTTGAGTATAAACGACAGGAAGAAAGTTCGTTTTGCTGAATACCTACCCAGATCCCTTGCTCTATAGCTGCTGGAAATACTAATCCTTCCTGATAATCTGTGTGCTCTCCGATTAAATTGATTCTTCCTGGTGCAAATGCCACAATAGGCCTACTTCCAAAGAGATTGTCAAAGGTTTGGGCAATTTTATCTTTCATTAATTTGAAGTTCTTTGGTCGATTGGCGTGGAAGTAAGGTGGTCTCCAGCACGATGGAAATAGGGTCATCTGACGCTTGACCATCCAATTGGTCGAGAAGATGAGTAACTGCTAATTTGCCCATTTCATAGCCAGGCTGGGCAACTGTAGTAAGTGGGGGCTCTACTACTGCAGAGGACGGGTTGTTTGTAAAACCTGCCAAAGCCATATCCTGAGGAATTTTGATTCCGATAGATTTCCAATACGCTAGAATATCTAACGCTATAGGATCAATCATGCAGAATACGCCATCCGGCCGTGCTTTCATTTCTGCAATGTCCTTTCCTATTTGGATATTTCCCTCAGTAGTGAGATCAGAGATTTTTATCAATTCTGGTTCTGGTTTTATCCCAAATTCATTCAACGCGTGTAAGTATCCTTCTTTCCGCTTTTTGCTGATGTACAATTCTTCTGGACCAGATACATACATCACACGTTTGCAGCCGGTCTCCAGCAAGTGCTTGGTTACTTGATAAGCTCCTCCTTCATCATTAAAAGTGACTCTGGACACCGGGATGTCTTCATTCACGCGGTCAAAAAGTAAAAAAGGAATTTCTCTATTGTATAAATCAAGCAAGTGATCATACGTGTTTGTCTCACGGCTAAGGGAAATGAGTAAGCCATCCACCTGAGAGGCAACCAAGGTTCTGATATTTGTTTTTTCAAGCTCCAGCATTTCATTGGATTGGCAAATCATCACATTATAACCACGCTTATTGGCATAATCTTGAATCCCTGAAATACAAGAAGCAAAGAAGTGGGAAGTGATCTCAGGAACTATGACTCCCAAGGTATTGGTACGGCTTATTCTTAGGCTTTGCGCCAGGAGATTTGGTTGATAATTCATCTCCTTGGCCATTTCCACTATTCGCTTTTTAGTGTCAGGATGAAGCTCTGGA
>TARA_R110002020_G_scaffold193584_1_pt1 | contig 29806 bp, 35 predicted proteins | sample TARA_R110002020 | Tara Oceans TARA_R110002020 (sample SAMEA4396489) | marine metagenome | biome: Westerlies Biome; feature: [MES] marine water layer (ENVO:01000295) within the mesopelagic zone...; material: water (ENVO:00002006), including particulate matter (ENVO:01000060) such...
CCGTATAGGTCAGCGGCGGCGTTTGCTCCGAAGAAGGTGACCAGTAAGGCTACGAGGAATGGCCGCATTTCGGGCAGAGGCATTCATCGCACTTTCCGTTAGCCGTACAGGTGCAATGGCCCTCTAGGCAGTCAGGGCAGTCACAGGATGTTTTTTCACTCATATTTAATAAAGGTCTGAAGCGTTAACCGCTCCGGAGTCTTGGGTAGACGGAGATTTGTTTTGTGCCGAATCTTCTCAAGGAAGATCAGCAGTTTGTTTTGCTCTGGGGCGATCCATCTGCCGTCCCATAGCATCAGTTCACCGCCCCAATTGGGCCTCCATTCGGAGACATAGAAGGTAATATTTGCGTCATGTCCGTGGTCGTCGTGCCACAGAATGCAGGAGTTAAGGCTCCATCGGTACATCAGGGTCGTAACGTTCTTTACTTTCTGGCCCGACAGGCGGGAAACCAGATCAGATATGCCCTCGTTGTAGTCCTTGAAGTCGCTCTTCCCTACAAAGCAGGGGCCAACTTGGTGTCCGTCGTACTCAAAGAGGGATTTACCCCAGAACTGGGTAGAAGTTTCCCAGTGGTTGTCCTCAGAAAATTTATCGCCAATTTTTTCTAGAAAACTTCTTGGCAGAAAGTCTTTTATTTCGTGGATCATCTATTCCAAAAGCATTAACGCGAGGATTAGCACCACAAAAAAATACGGGGCCGCAAATACGAACTCCCAAGAAAGAATTTTTTTTCTCATAAGATTCTTTGTCTCATGCGGGGGAACCTCTCTAGGATGGCTCCTACTACCCGGAAGTCCCAAAGTTCGGGATACGACACCGTTTTTCGGCCTTGTACGCGATATCTGATGTACCTACAGATACTCTCATTCCCATACCAAACCTTTTCCTCCCAATCAGGGTCTAAAGGACAGATGGGAGCGTTGCATTGCTCAAACTTGATGCAATCAGTAACTTGACTTCTTTTTCTTGTAGCCATTGGCGTAGGCCGCTTGGGCCTGTTTCTGAGCGCCTTTCTTAGAGGGGTAGGTTTTCCCCCTGTCCCCCCATTTGTAGCCGCTCTTTACCTTTCGAATTGGCATTAATAGCCTTTCTTTGGTTTAACTTTTTTGCCGGTTTTTTTAGCATGGGACATGGCGTCTTTTTTACCCTTAGTTGTGTAAGGGAATTTCTTTGTTCCTACTTTTGGCATAATTTTTCCTGTGTATTTAAATGGTCATTTAATCGATCATTTGTCTAATGGAGAGAAAATGTCCCTAATCCCAAAAATATCCTGAGAGATAGGGGATGTTTATATTGTTCGCCGAGTAAAGCCCCCCCCGCGCTACGTCGGCCCCGGTTTATCACAGTAAAAAGAAAGCCCCCATGCGCGGGGCTGGGACTCCTTTGCGGGTTGCGGCTGATTGGCAGTCAGCCAGCGGTGCTGTCGGGGTAGGGTTTGCCGGCCCGGTGTGCGCCCAGTGTGCGGCTGGCCCCTGATCCGCCCCCGAATTGGAGGTTTTTCTGGGGTTCTCCGTGAGAATTGCAGGACATGCTGACCCCCGGCCGTCGCAGTTCTTCGCTGATCCGCTCTCGGACATGCCAGCGTACAAGGTATCCACGCCCACACCGGACGACAGGATTAATTCAGAGTCTCTGTAAGGCCGCTTACCACGTCGGCCCCGACCCCTACCCTGACCCACTGCTCTATACCTCTCTACTAGCAGGGAGCATTAGACGCTGTCCTATGCGGGTTTTTGTTCCGCTGGAATGTCTCGGCTGGGGTCAGTCTGTCGTCGTGGCTTACCCCGGTGTCAATGCCACTTAATCGCCACTTTATTACAGCGTCAACGCCACTTACATCTGATACCGTCGGCCTCCCCCCGTAGTAAAAGCGCGGGGTAGACGACCCCGACCATGACTGGCTCGGGCGGCTCTACCTTCAGTAGACGGCAGGGGGGACAGTTGATCGGGAGTCTGAACCCCTTGAGTAAAGCAGACGGTTGCGAGTCTATCTCGCTCCCCTTCGTTGCCGGGATCAGTCGGCGGATTAGCACCCACCGATTCGATGCAACGCCCACCGCTTCAAGAGTGGGTAAAGGTTCAAACGAAGGATGCCAAACAACCAGCGTATCTGTGACCGAGCCGCGCATTGGCAATGGCCCTCATTCGAGGCGGCAAGGTGTTCCTACTACTACCTATCTATCTATCTACCTTTCACTCGGAGAACTTTAAATGGCAAACGCCAATCCATTCAAAATCGTTGCGTCTGATCGTGGTATTCAATTGTCGAAGCCAGCCATGTTGGCCCGTGTACAAATCTCTGTCCTTGCGCGGCATGTTCGCGATGATGACGTTACCGCCGAAGTGTTGGCGAATAACAACGCCGACGCTGGTTCCGGGAAGTTTGTAAAAGAGTTAATGGTTGGCGTGTTTAAAGAAACAACCAAAGCAGTGTCCCGGCTTCGCGGAATCCACGAGAAGCGTACCTTCAAACTTCCGGCGACGGGCGGCGGTCAGATCAAGGGGCCGCGACTCATTCCTAACGACATGGTCGAGGGTTACCTTACCGAGATGTATTCCGCTATCGACGAGTTCGACGTGGCAGTCGAGCGCGAGTGCGCGTCACTTAGCAAGTTTGTTGCCGCTGAGAAACTGCGACTGGGTGCGATGTTTAAAGCCGACGATTATCCGTCGAAGGAATACGCCCGCGATCAGTTCTCAGCAACGGTACACGTTGACGGTATGCCGACTGTCGAATCAATCGACGCTGGCAAGTACACCGCCGACCTTCGCGCCGATGCCGCCGAGAAACAAAACGAGATTGCGTCAACGGTTGCGCGTCAGTTAATCGTGCAGTTGCTGGAGCATGTCGGACACGCGGCAAACAAGTTGACCGAAGCCGAGAAAAACGAGAAGGCAAAAATCTTTCCTTCTCTTCTCGATAACGTGGACGACCTCGTCAACAACGTGATTCCAAAAGTCGGACTCGAAGGTGACGATGATCTCGTGTCACTTTGCGACAGCGTCCGCAAGATGCTGAACCACACCACTGCCCAATTGCAGGGCGGCAACCTCAAGGCGCTGGCGTCTACTCGTAAGGCGGCAGTCAGTGCGGCCAAGAAACTTGGCAAGGAAGCAACCAAGCGCGGCGTGACCGTTAAGGATTACACGGCGACCAATCAATCAAAAGTTAAGTCGTACTTCTAACCAACAACCCTGAGAGAAAAAATCATGCAAGACAATAAGCAAATCTACGGCGCACCTATCTTTCACACCAACTTCGATGACGTTCTCATTCCCTGCATTGAGGGCGGGCAGGCTATCCATATCTGGGGGCCGCCGGGGGTTGGCAAGTCGGCCCGCATTTATAACCTCGCTTCGCTGATCGATCACGAGGTGATTGAGGTTCGGCTGGCGCAGATGGACGCGCTCGATCTTCGCGGTATCCCTTACAACCAAGACGGCATGACGCACTACGCGACCCCATCTTGGTTGCCCGCCGCAGACTGCGGCCCGACCATCCTCTTTATGGATGAATTCCAACAGGCTCACGCCACGGTCACTGGCCCTGCTGGTCAGTTGATCTTCGAACGTCGTCTGGGCGATTACCGCTTGCCAGAAAACGTCGTGATCATTGCCGCATCCAATCGGACATGCGACCGGGCCGGTGTGAATCGAATGCTGGCGCACACTGCGTCACGCTTCATTCACTTCGAGTTAGTACCGCAAGCCAGCCATTGGCTGGACTGGGCGCGGGACAATGACATTGACCAGCGCGTGATCGACTTCGTTAACTTCCGGCGCGACTATGTCTACAAGTTCGATGCCAAAGCGCAGGAGATGGCATACCCCTGCTTACGCTCGTGGGAGATGCTGTCTAACGCCATTCGTAACGTCACTGATACCAACGTGATTGACGCGCTGGCAACAGGTGCGGTTGGACGTGAGGCGGGCGCTGAGTTTGTTCTTTTCTGCAAGTGTCTCGAAGAGTTGCCGAGCATCGATGCAATCATCGCTGACCCGGACTCTGTCGAAGTACCTGAGAAGTTAGACATTCAGTTCGCCATATCGGCGGCGCTCTGTCGTGCCGCTGACAATGGCAACGTCGATAACGTCTGGAAGTTTGTTAGCCGGTTGCGCGATGAGTACTCCAGCATCTGGTTCACGGACACCAACAATCGTTCCGACTTCACCTTGAGTGATTGCGCTGTGTTCCCAGCGATTGCAAACGCTCACAAAAATAATCTGGCGGCTTAACCATGCATCACATCGAAGCACACAACAAGATGTTAGATCGGCGGCGCTCTTTTGTTGCCCGCTATCCTTTCTTCGGCACTCATGCCATACGGCTTGAGTTAGTCGAAGATATCACCCAGCCCACGGGCTACACGGATGGCAAGGTGCTAGGCTACAACCCGCACTTCGTTATGCAGTTGACCGGCCCGCAGATAGACATGCTCTTTGCCCATGAGGTTATGCATGTTGTTCTCAATCATCCGTGGCGTCGTGGCATTCGCGATGCGAAGTGCTGGAACATCGCGGGCGATCACGTCATTAACTTGATCCTAGTTGAGGAGAAGTTTTCGCTGATCCCCAACGTGCTATGCAACCCCGACTTCGCCGACCGCTCCACCGAGTGGGTCTACGGTCAAGTGTACCGGGAGCAAAACACGCCGGACGATGACGATCAGCCGAGCGGTAACGATGGCGATCCTTCCGATGATCAGGGCGACGATCAGCCCGGCGATCAGCAGGACGATCAGGGCGACGATCAAGACGACGATCAGCAGGACGATCAGGGCGACGATCAAGACGGCGATCAGCCCGGCGATCAGGGCGGCGATCAGCCCGGCGATCAGGGCGGCGATCCCGGTGACGTTGATCAGCCGGGTAATTCTTCAAGTACTCCGAAAGAGTTTGGGCCGGACGATGTGCCTACATTCGACGAGGCGATGGAGTCCGGCAACATGGGCAACGTGCGCGATTGTCTCGACGATGACGGCGAGATGGATACGCAAGCCGAGATCGATAACAACCGAGCAGTAACGATCACGAGCGCGATGGAGCGTAAGCGTGGCGACATGTCCGGCCCGCTTATGGAGCAGATCAACGGGCGGCTCGAATCGGTAGTCGATTGGCGCGAGTCGTTACTGACTTTGTTACAGAACTTCGGCAACGACTTCGATATCACATGGTCTAAACCTAATCGCCGTTTCATCGGCGGCGGGGATTACTTCCCTACCGTTAAACGTGAAGGGTTAGAGCATGTGGTACTGGTCGTTGACTCGTCGTATTCGATGACTGACCGCGAGATCGAACAGGCCGTGTCTGAGACTCTCCGAATCGTAGAAGAGTTCGAGTGCAAGGTCACCTTTATGTCTTGCGCTAAAGAACTCGGGCCGGTGCAAACGTGGGAACACGGCGAGTATCCAACCGATGCATCCGAAGTCGTTATCGGTGCGCGTGGCGGCACTCTCTTTACCCCACCATTCGAGTACGTCGAAGACATGGATGATCAGCCGGACGCGATCATCTATTTCACCGACGGCGAAGCGACCTTCCCTGATGAGCCGGACATGCCCGTGGTCTGGGCGACTGTGCCGGACTTCACGGGCTGGTGTGTTACCCCGCCCTTCGGTCACCAGATCGAAGTGCAGTTCGATTGACCCCTCTCAGGGGTAGGCGTGGCCCCGGCCTTCTACGGGGCATCCACTCAATTAACTATCACGGAATCCGCTATGACTAAAACCCTTCGCAACGAAATCATTAACGCTGTGTCTTACCACCGAAATGCTGTCCCATCCTACCAGTTGATGTGGGAGGGCCAGTGGTTCGGATCAGACGATCCAAAAAAATGTGTCGATGAAGCATTGGCAAATAGTTTTCATTCACTCGCCGCACTCGATGAGCAGATATCCAAAATCGATCCAGACGTTGATTCGGGACTTTACGAGGAACTTGTTTTTTGCCGCAACGAACTCGAAGAGAAACTAACCGCAAACTGACTCACACGGAGAACTTCAAAAAAATGCAAACGCTAAATATGGTTGTTTCTGTGTTAGAACAAAAATACGAGACTCAAATGAAAATCAAGAACGAGGCACTGGCCCTGCTTGAGGTCATTCAACGAGCACCGAAATCTGTCAGGTGCAACACTCACCACACCATCCATGTTGACGCGGACATCATGCGCTTAGTGGATGCCCTCTTAAAGAAGGGGATCAAAAATGCTTAACGGTTACACCGCGTTGTTGATCGTCAAACAGGCGTGTCTTCAAAACGCAAAAACCAAATTGAAGGGCAAGCGTCGAAGCGCCCATATCAACGAGGTAGATGCACTGGTGGATGAGTGCTTAAAGCCGCTCTCCATCATCAGCGAGTACCAGCGCGAAGTCGCGTGTCACTCTTTTATCCAAGAACTTGATGAGAAAGTTTACGACCGCAAGTTCAGTGCTAAAACCCTCGCGCTCTTAAAGCGCATTGGAATCGGAGCGCACGAATGAGAAACCCGACGTACTACAACAGGAACGGAAACTGGCGCAAGCGAAAAGTGCCGCAAAGAGTCGTCCATCCATCCACGCTGGGATATCTTGTTCAGCGTGGGGACAGCGAAGTGTTCGACTGGGTAATCGTTGCCCATCCGAATCGGAAAATGAAACTTTCAGACTTTAGGAAAATCCAAAATGATTGATGGAAACAACATTACTGAACAGCACATCCATGATGCTTGCGAACGGTTTGTAAACTTAACCGACACTGTAAATCCCGAGGCCATGTTTGTCTTGTGGCTGGTTATGGGTCATCAGTTGATTGACTTTGTACAGCAAGTTCAAGTTAAAGATGGGGCGGAAAAAACTGACGTGCATAAATTTTTCAAAATGGCCGCGAAAACCATAGAGGACATGCACGAAAACTGCGAGATCGAACAGTGCGATATCCACCCAAAACCCTTTAGCATTCACTAAGGAACAACATGCAAACCAAATGGAAAAAATGGGCCAATAGCACCCGCTCCGGTTTTTACGAGACAAAAACCAAGCACGGCAGTTTCTTCATCTCGCCGGTCGAGATCACGCGCTGGGATAAATTCGGGCAGATGATCCGCAAGCGAATGGCGTACAGCCTGTCGCACTTTCACACGACATTGGGCGCACGGGAGGTCGGGGATTACCCCTCGATTAAGGAAGCCAAGAAAGCCGTTGATGTACTTTACCCAACTACTTCAGGAGAGTAATCTATGAAAAAGGGGTATAAAAAAACTCGCACTCACGCCCAACGTGAGGCACTTAAACAAAAATACAAAAAACGAAACCAAGCGTCTGACTCTAGGATTACCAACACTTCAAGAGTCGCTCGTTCCAAAAATTCATCCATCCACAACAACGCTTAGGAGACGAAAACTATGGCTAAGAAAAAAGTAAGCAAACCAGTCTGGAGTGCCACTCTCGTGGAACGCCCAGTTCGCAAAGAAGAGAAGACTGTTATTCGTAAGGCTCCGCGAGAAGTGAAGGTTAACGAGGCCAAATTGATTGAAGCGGCCCCGGCTCTACTACTCGCACTGAATGATGCTGTTTACGATTTGAGGTGTGCGATAGACGAAGATATCGGCGGCATGTTAAACATTAAATCTCTAATTACTGCCGAGGCGGTACTACGCTCGGTAACAGGCAACGATGATGAATTGATCGCCAAACTTTTTGAAGATCGGTAATAGCACCGACACTAAGCCCCGCTTCGGCGGGGTTTTTTTTTGAGATCAACACTAACCCCATCCGTCAACCCCTAGTGTCGCTTTTACGCAACAATTGGTCGCTTATAGGACAGACACCTGTAAGTGATTGATTTATAATGGAAAAGTGGAATCAGGTTCTGAATCCACCGATCTTTAACAATTTGGAAGCAAAAAGGTGGGGCCGAGCGCGAACTCGGCCCCTGTGATCACTCTATCGTTTGGAGAACTTCAAGAAAATGATCAACGACAATTCTATACCATATGTGTACAACGATGCTGGCCGCGCTGATGCGGGCCGCAAGGGCCACACAGGCGACTGTGTGACTCGCGCCATTGCCATTGCCGCTGGCCTACCCTATCAGGAGGTCTACGACAAAATGGCGGAGGGTAACGCGACCCAGCGTCGCTCAAAGCACGACAAGGGTAAGAGGGTTCGCACCGCGTCGCACGGCATCGCCGTCAAGCGCAAGTGGTTCCAAGACTACATGCGCGAGTTGGGCTTCGTCTGGACTGCCACGATGCAGATCGGGAGCGGGTGCAAGGTGCATCTCAAGTCCGATGAACTCCCGAAGGGGCGCATCGTGGTGACCCTCAGCAAGCACTACGCGGCGGTGATCGATGGTGTGCTGAACGACATCTACGACTGCTCCCGCGAAGGAACCCGATGTGTCTACGGCTACTGGGCGATCTCAGAAGAGTGCGTCGAGGAACTGGCCGCAGAAAGGGCTTCCAAGTTTTACCACGGCCTCTCTAATGGGCTGGTCGCCCGCTGGAAGGAAGAGCGAGTCTGATAACTTCAACCGGGCGGGGCCGAAAGGCTCCGCCTTTTTTTTGTACTTCTTCAGGAGAAATCCACTACCGCAGTCCCCAATTCTTGGCAGACACTTCCCGCCGCCGCATTTGCGAATCGCAAACACTCCCTAACATCCGTTGTTCTGCTCGAAGCAAAGACCCACGCCGCAACCGCTGTATCCCCTGCCCCTGTCGTATCCACCACGTCAATCCCTTCCAGCCGATCCCGAACAAAGTCCGAAGACGAGGAGAAGGCCATGCCGTTAGGGCCAAGGGTCAATAGGATATTTTTTATACCGAACTTGTTTCGGAGAGTTTCGCACCCGACTTCGAGATTGTCGGGATCACCTCCGGCCAGCAAATACTCGTGATAGTTCGGCGTGATAGTTGTTGCGCCCCGGTATCGGTTCCACGTTGACACTTTGGGGTCAACCACCACGGGCGTTCCCTCGGACATCTTGATGATGTAAGGAATAAGTTTTTTCAAGTGCTTGTTGTAATCTGAGATCAGAACGGTATCGCACTGTTCGATCTTTTCTGGCAAGTACTTCAGGATATCATTCGGACACTGAGTGACCGTTTCTTGATCGACTCTCAGGACTTGCTGATCGTTAACCAGATATCGCGTTTTCAGGCTCGTGCCGATCTCTTCTTTCTGGATGTGGACGTGGTCGATTGGAGCAATGCATTCAATCAGCCGTCTGGATAAGTCATCCCGTCCGGTGATACCGCAAAGCGTTACCTCCGCACCTAATTTTTGGAGATTTAACGCCACGTTTGCCGCTCCGCCAGCCGTGTACTTTGTGTTGTCCGGAGACATCACTGGAACAGGCGCTTCTGGACTAAGGCGACTTGACGTGCCGAATACATAACAGTCGAGGATTAGATCACCCACAACCAAAACATGAGAATCTTCCCCTCTATTATCAATTGTAGCATTTCGCTTCATTGGCATCCCATTTTTTAAATCTATATATGTAGTGTTTTTCAACTAAAGTACTTGACAAAAAACTAATCCGCAACGTGACCACTTTCTTTCAGTCCAATCGTAGCGCCAGTAATTGCACTTCTAAGCAACACCTCAAGCCGGTCAGTTATTTCTTGTTGCCATCTGTTCGCCGTGGAACTGCTGACCCCGTACTTTTTACCCCACCAAGTGCAGGAGTGATGCGGGCGCTCTCTCGCCCATGTCCTTACCGTGTCCATGACAAAATATCGATCCCGGCCCAACTCTCTTGCCAACTTCTTTACGAGAATCTCAGTTGCCGCATTTGAGCCACCAAGGTAATAGATTGACAGAGTGAGGCATTCCTCTGGTGTGCATACCCTGCCCACCGCCTTCCAGATCAACACTGCTTCGGCAAGTTTTTCCCAAGGATTAAGCATGGGCATATACTCGAAAGCGGCGGTTTTTTTGGACATGGAATTCATGGAGGGCGGCTTAATTATAGGAGAGTTAAGCCTCCGGATAGACCAGTGAATGGCATCCGTTGCGCCGGGAAATATGGTGTTATCCATGTAGCCCCCGCTCGATCCATGCCAAAGCCGAGCCATCCTTGATCTGTTTGTCGCAAACCCGGAGTACCGTGATTCCCAGAAGCGCGGCTTCGTTGTATTTTTCCGCGTCTTTTAAAAAGGAAGCGCCCCTGTTATGGCGACCACCGATCCAGATTCCCCCCTCTACTTCACAAGCCATTTTGTAATCAAGCCAAAAAAAGTCGAAACGCCACTTTCTAGTGGAGTGGAACCGAACTTCTCGTTCGGGAATCACCAGCCCTGCGGCTTTGATTTGGATCAAAAGTGTTTCTTCAAGATCGCTCATCAGCACTTACCTGCACTACTCCAAAAAAAAAGCCCCGCACGAGCGGGGCCAAACACTGGAGGAGGATGATTAAGGGGAAGCACGGCTTCCCCGACGAATTGGCGAATCAATCTGGACAGACTCAATGTCACCAAATTTTTCCCTGACGAGGTAAATTATCTCTACTGCATCAGGCATGTTTGTTTTGATCCATTCCCATTGCTCACGTTTTGTTTTAAACTTTCGTCTGAAATGAGTTCTTTCCGGCTTTTTTTGGGGGTACTCACCCATAATTGAGACTTGTTCATCAAGCACCAAGCGCCTTCCCCATCACCGTGGTCTTCAGATATGCGCGACATCGGTTCGACCAATCCTCTCGGCTCTCTTTCTTTCCCAGACCAAGACCCATTTTTTCCAAGTTCTCGTAGAGCATCTTTAGATGCGCCCGATCATATTTTTTTGTCCAATGCCAATCGCAAAGGGTTCCGGCTGGCGTGTGATGAGCGCCTTTGCCATCACACTCAATACATTGACTCGCACCAGCCTCGACAACCTCTTTTTCTTTCGGAAGTTCGTCGTGCCAACGCTCTTGGTTGATCCAAGTGCTTGGGTTAGGCCGGCTAGGAAGGAACACTCCTGCCTTCTTTCGTGAATACTCGTCGGGAAATTCATCGATCACTTTCTTCCGATGACGTTCCTGCGCGGCCACCTCGCGCATAATCTTTTCGAACAACTGTGTCCAATTGTCAGGATCAACCTTTTTAAATTTCTTTGCCCAACTGTCCCTTGCGGCCCCTTTGCCTACCTTCTTTTTGTTTGCTGACCAGAAGGATTCAAAAAGTTCTAAAAGTTTCTGTTCTTGTTCTTTGCTTATTTTTTTCAAGAAGTTCTCCGTAAAATTCCATAGCCCCTTTACCTGACGGCTTTCGCCGGGTCATGTGCTATCGAATAACTAGTCTTCAGCGGCTGACATGACCAACAGAACCCGCCCGGACTCGCACGAAGGGTCACGCGGGACTGGGTTTTCTTATTCCCAGACCTCATCCGGCACTCCCCCATTCGACCCTTACAATCAGGGGGTCAGGGTCGAGGGCAACCCTACTTATCTTAGCATCCAGAAAACGGGGTTAATAGCAACCCAGTAAAAAAGTCCCGGTGTAGGGTTTTTTGTCACTGTTGATAAGTGCTGTTACCTTGTGTTAAGTGGTGTTAAACTCGTTCTGATGGCAAGATATCAGAACAAAAAATACCTTGAGTGGGTAAGGACACAGGACTGCGTGATGTGCGGCCATGAGGGATGGGATGGCAATCAGATCATAGCGCACCATGCCATCTCCATTCCCGGTCTTCAGATCGGCGGAATGGGAACCAAGGCTGGGGATACCCTTGCAATGCCGATGCATGTTCTGTGCCATAGAAAATTTCACGACCAATTCCACGCATACAAGGAGGATCAACCTATATGGCTGATGAAGTTTCTTCAGAAGTCCCTGACACATCAGTTGACCCAAACGTCCTGATCGACCGGAAGTTTTTGCACTTCGCTCTGTTTGAGTGTTCCGAAGATTTGATTGAACCATTGATCGGAATTCTGCGAAAGTACTTGGGGGCAGGGCCAATGACAGAAGAAGAACATGCCATTGCAACCATATTCGCTGAAGAGGCCATCCTCGTTACCGCAGAGGATGTAGAGGGAGATTTGGAATCGTGAGTCTGATTGATGATGACGCTGTTGAATCCGCTCTGCTCTACCTTGCCTCAACCGATGAGGAATGTGCAAGAGCAAAGGCGCTGATGAAGAGATTGGATTACGAGCGCAACACAGCCCGATCTCTGGCGATGCTTGAGGTCGATGAAGATGTCGCGCAGTACGCCAAGAAGATGACGGTAGCCGCGAAGGAGTCGCTTGCATATACCAGCAAGCGGTATCAGGAGTGGCTGGAGTTGTTTGGAGATGCCGTTGCCGATTACGAGATTCTAAACAACAAACGGGCGACTGAGATTGCCCGAATTGAGGTTTGGAGATCAGAGCAAGCAAACAGAAGAAGAGGAAATACATGAACCCGTTGCAGATAACACCTGAAAGCAAAACACTTAAACCTTTCGATGAAGAGCGGCCAGTTGTGACAAACGAAGGCTTTTCAATGTCAGAAGAACACCAACATATCTTTGCCGCACTTGCGAAAGCGCAAGGCGAGATCGACGCGGCAGTAAAGGACAAGGTTAACCCCTTCCACAAAAGCACATACGCGGACATCCACTCAATCGGCCAAGCAGTCAAGGAGCCATTGGCGCACAACGATCTTTTTTACATGCAGATGTGGGAGAAAGGTGCTTCACCTAGCGAGGTCAAGATCAGAACGATGATCGGCCACAAGAGTGGACAACACATCACATTTACTTCTGCGCTGAGAGTTGCGAACCCAGAAGACATCCAAAAAACTGGCGCGGCCCTGACGTATGGGAAAAGGTTCGCTCTGTCTGGCGCACTTGGAGTTACCAGCACCGAGGCGCAGTTCGACAAGGATGCAAGCGATCATATTCCGAAAAAAGAAGTGAAAGAAAAGCCGGTCGTTTTAAATAAAGAAGTCCAAAAGAAACTATGTGAAGCAAGCAAGAAGGGGGAGTTAAGCCTGAATGCGGCTTGGAAAAAACTTCCAGAGGGGGATAGGAATGCCTTCCCCGCAGAGCAGTTTAAGAGAATGAAGGAGGTGGCTAGAAATGCAGGAAGTCCAACAGCGAAGTCCGGAGTGGTTCGCCCTTCGGGCAAACCGGCTCACAGCGAGTGACTTTGCATCAGCGATGGGCTTGAAAACAGCCTACGACTCACCAGCGATGTGTTGGAAGAAAAAAAAGGGAATTAAGAAGGTTGAGATTAACAAGTTCATGGTTTTTGGAATCGAGCGAGAGGATCAAGCGAAGTTTGATTACGAGTGCCTTTCGGGCGATGTCTCTTTTGATCGTGGCTTTGTTATTCATCCTCGTCACGATTGGTTGGGTTGCTCTCCTGACGGCGTTATCAATCAGGTGGTGTGCCATGAAATTAAGTGTCGTATGGCCGAACCCTTTGACCGAATTCCTGTCAAATACTTTCCACAAATTTTCGGCCAATTGGCCTGTACTGAAATGGACGAGTGCCACTTCCAATCGTGGTCACCAACCGGACAAAGAGTCTGGTCAGTAAAGTGGGACGAGGAATATTGGAACTGGATGTTTCCTTACCTAGAAGAATTTTGGCAATACGTCACTGATAATGTTGAACCACCAAGGAGATCAAGAATTGAGTATCCAAGAGAGATCGACGCAGTCCTCTTATACGAATAAAGAGTACACGATTACGTCCGAGGGGTACATTCCCTCTTACAACTACAAGGATTGGATTCAGTGTCCCGTAAAAGTTTTTCCGGACACTCGTTCCGCCGATAAGTTTCCCAACCCCGTTAGGACGGAGACAGGACGGTTGATATTTATGCTACCGGGCGGCATTGAAATTGCTCCAGATGACACTTCGAAAATTATCGAATTTATTAAAGTCGGTGGCAATGAGCGGCGCGGTCTGTAGATAAAGTTATGACCCCGTTGGGGTACGGACTGAAGCAAAAGCCGATGTGAATGTCTGTATCGCTCGGAAGGCTACCAACGGGGTCGCCATTTTCACCAACAACGAGGACAAAGTTAATGAGTAAACCATTAAAAGAGAATCGCTTCACTCTAGCGAAAGCGAAAAGCAAAACCGAAGATTGGATGTCTGATTACAGCGGCAAGGTGAACGTCACTTGTGGCAATTGCGGATCGCAAGTTCACGGTTTTTTGAATGGTTACATCGAGAGTAACGATTATGGCAAGTATTTTACTGGCCCGGTAAAGCCCTTCGAACCCACCGTCGAAGCACCAGTTGAAGAGCAATCACAATCCACGGACGAAGACATCCCATTCTGAAAATGATAAATCTGAAAACGATAAATCCTTTAACCAAAGGGACTCTGCTTACCCCGAAGGAGTCTATGGAGTACTTGGGGGTAAAAAGACATACGTTCACATCCGTTATTCGACCGCAAATTCCAGTGTTTCGGTTAGGCCGAAGAATCTTTTTTGAAAAACTAGACCTAGACAGGTTTGTGACCAACTTCCAAAAAGGACAAACCCATGTCGGGGCTTAAACGCAGGGGCCAAATCTGGCACATCCATAAAGTGGTCAGATGCGGGTCAAGCAAGTGTGTTGTTCGAGGAAGCACAGGGACAAGCGACCGAAAAATCGCGGAGGAGGTAATGGATGCGCGGGTAGCGGAAGCCCGTAATGAGATGCTGTACGGGAAACAGGGTAAGTGGACGGTAGCGCAAGGGTGCGCCCGATATCTGGAAGAAAGGAAGGACAAGCAGATCAAAGATGCTCTGTATCACACTAAGATTATTGTGAAGTACTTGAGGGAAATTGAGATGCGCTATGTGCATATCAACCACCCTGCCGTGAAACAGATGATCGAAGATCGGCTGTCAGCAGGACTGAAGATCAACACTGTCAACCACACACTCAAAGCATTGAGAAACATTTTGAACAATGCCAGTCGTGTATGGCGTGATGAAGATGGCCTTCCGTGGTTGGCCTCTCCGCCGTTGATCCAACTCCTTTCTGAGGATGACAAGCGAAAGCCTTTGACCACACCAGATGCCGCGAAGGGTCACGCTCTAACCCGTCAGGAGGAGACTGAGTTGTTCCGTCATCTTCCTGATCGATTGGCGCGGGCTATTCGGTTTGCCCTCCACACTGGACTTCGCATGAGCGCAATTGTGCAACTTCGTTGGGAGTGGGAAGTGGCGATCCCTGAGTTGGGTATCTCCGTGTTTGATGTTCCAGCCCGGTACATGGGTGAAGATGTGAAAGGCACAAAGAATTCTGAAGACCACAGAATCGTGTTGAATTCTATTGCCGCGCAGACAGTGGAACAGGCACGAGGGGAGCATCCTGATTACGTTTTCACGAGAGTTCTGAAGCGCGAGAACATTCCATACACGATATATGAGGGGTTGCACACTGCGGATTGGAAGAAGTCCGTGCAGAAGGCAGGATTGAGAGAAATTCGTGGCCTAAAATCCCACTTCCGTGTTCACGACTTGAAACACACCTTTGGGAGCCGTCTAAGGGCCATGGGAGTGGGTTTCGAGGACAGGCAGGACTTGCTAGGACATACGAGAGGAAGCGTCACAACGCTTTACAGCGCGGCTGAGACTCATAATTTGCTGGACAAGTCTGAGAAAGTTGTTGAGTGGTATTCAGTTAAGCCGAAGTTAGCGGTTTATTCCGCCGCCCAATCGCCGCACACTGTGCGGGAAAAGTCAGCCGGTAAATAGGGGTCACCATGACACACTCTGAGAATAGACTTTCTCTTGAGCAAGTTGAGGAGATAATGATTGAACTAAGGAACGAGACTAGCCTAACGGTAATCGCGAAAGATTTTGGAATTTCACGCGGGATGATTCAGGGGATCAATGAAGGCCGATGGGTAGCGTACCGTCTAGAGGGGGTTTCTTACCCCATAATTGATAAGAGGCATAAAAGAATGCTAGAAAAGAGAGGACAGCGTTATGAGGACGAGGAAAAACCCGACGAGCCATTTACCCTTCACATCTAATAGGCGCAACCTTGGCTCTGTAGTACTACCCTACCGACTAGGGGGGGGTTCGGGTACGAAAATGCCCTTATTTATAGTTGTTTTTAGGGGTGAAACAGGGGGTTTGTCCCTCTTCTAATTAACCTGATTTTCCCCCAGTAATGACATCCCACTCGATCTCAGAAGCATGGTTAGTGGTGTCTCGAACCTCAACTTCCTGCTTCAGTTCTTTGGGCATCATGGCGACGGCGATCCGGACATACGTTGAGATGTCATCTTCCCTGACTTTGCGAATGGCTTCATCGCCGTTTTCCATCCAGTCAGCGTAAAAAGCATCAACCAGCGCCTCTGACATCTTATCTCTGGAGCCACGCGGTCTTCCTTGCCTGTTTATTCTTGGGTCGCCTTTTACAAAAGGTTTTCCAGCCCCGCGAGTCTTCCCTGCTACCTTCATCTTAATTCCTCCGGAAGAAACTCCTGAAGTTCTTCCCTAAATTGATGTAGTTCTGGTGACGCATCTGAGAACGCTCCCTGTTCGCTCAGTTTCTTGAAGCAAATTGCCAACTTTGACCTCATGGTCTTAGCCTCAAGAAGGTTTTTCTGAAAGGTTCGAACAGGAATAATGTTCACAGGCGATAATTTCATTTTTCGTTTAAATCCCATATCCGTATTTCTCTAGGAGAAACTTGTTTAATTCTTTCTTTTCATATTTGCGGCAGAGATATCGGTAAGATAGTTCCATTACGTCATAATCTCCATTCTCCACATCGTTCAGCATCACAACTCCGCGCCAACTTTCTTTTGCTTGCGGGCCTAAGTATTTTTCTAGGTGAAGATACCCTGATCCACAAATAATCATTCGGTGAACATCACCAGTTGGCGTTGATCTCGCCGCTACAAATTTCCCTTGTCTGTGGCCCATCACTCCAGAGATGCCTATATTTTTTAGAATCGATTCAGCCGATCCGCCATAGGCTCTGCCTGTGTAGGCGTTGTAAAAGTAGTGGGTGAAGTGAACACCAGCAATTCCAAAAACCTCTTTGAACGGGTGAACAATCCAACCGTCGGTGTTGAGAGTTTCTAATGAAAGAAACTCATCGAGAATAGTGTTGTCCTCGCAGTATCTTCGGATTCGATCCTCGTGATTTCCATGCAATAAATGGAACTCAGGGGGTTTCCGTATACCCTTTAGATGTTTCCAGAACAACGCCATTGCTTCGTCACCCGCACGAATGTCCTGTAGAACCGTTTTGTTTTGTAGCTCTTTTTTGCTGGAGTAACTGGACAGCGATGGCATGTCCCAGTGGTCGCCCAGATGCACCACATGAGTGGGCTTGTATTCTTTAACGCACTTAGCGATCCACTTAAAATGGTCTAACGGAACGTCTTTTTTAACTTGTGTATCAGGTATTACAAGAATCTTGATCAACTGGTTCTCCGCACGATATTTTCTTGAGAAGAACTTTCACAGAAACAACCATCCCTTTCGGGATTCTGTTTAGCCCAGCCCAAGCCCCAGTGTCAGGTAAGTGCGAGTTCGCAAGAATGTAGAAGTCGGTACGTTTACTTGGTTTTTCAACCAAATATCCGACCGTATAAATAATCCACGATGGGTTCTTTTTTTTATAATCAGCAAGGTTTATCCAACCAGACGTTTCGTCTGCATCAATCCAGCCAACCCTAACCAGATCATGCTTACAGGTCACTTATCTTTCCCTTTAAACTTTACAGGGCCGGGAAGTAGCCAAGAAAACAGCATAGGCACGATCACGATAAGAATCAGGGCATAACCGCCTGTCTCGACCAACTGACCGAGCAAAGAAAAAAAGTTATCTGGCGCACAGTCCATTGATTCAATCCCCCGTGACTTTGTATCCATAATAAGATCAGCGCCAACAGAGGTAACAAGTGCTGACCCAGATGCCGCAAGCAGTGCTGGGGCTGTACCTCCGGAGACTGCACCGATTGCTCCAGCACCAAGACTTGCACCTCCAACTATTGCCGCTTTTTTTAGAGAAGTGCATCCCACTAATGTTAATGGTAACAGCAGGAATGCAACTTTGTTAGTCAGTAAAACTCCCTGTAAACGCAACAAAATATTTGTTATCTTCTTTCTCAACGTCCTTACTTCCTCCAAATCTCCACGCATTTAAAAATGTCTTCATGTCATCGTCGCTCTGTTTCCAAACCAGCGAGAGAAGTTTCTTACCAACTTGCTCGTACAATTTTTTGTCTGCTTTGCTTGTTAAATCGCCTTTGCCACCATAGTCATATCTTTTTTCATACCCAGTGCGGTCAGGCTCATTTCCAAACTTAATAAACTTTTCTCCTTGTGCGATAAACCTATCGACGTAACGACTTTCTGATTTTGTTAGGCTGAGTTGCTCTCTTGCTGACCTCATCAAGCCAGTTGTTATTTGAAGAGGCCCGTAGGCTGTTGATCCACCCTTGGGAGAATGTCTTGTTCTGATAAATTCATCCCCGAATCTAGACAAGCCTCTAAACTCAGCGGCGTTTACGGCCTCGTAAAGCCTGTCTGGGAGTGTCTTTCGTTTTTCCATACCGCGCTGGATAGCGGCCTGTAAGGCTAGAGGGTCATAATCGTCGTCCTCTTGAAAGACGCTGTCCTCGGCCTCTGCATCACTTATTCCGGGGATTGAGGAACGTTCAAGACTTTTCTCGTACTTTTGACGCATCTGCACCAAACCCTTGGCGCTTTTGTTTCGCAACTCGATTAGTTCATCGATCTTTGCCCGCTTTGCATCTGGAGTCATGGACATTGAATCGTAAACATCAGTAATCATTCTTCCGATGTCTCCTATTTCACGCCGCATGTCTTCATATGAAGAGCGCCATTTAAATGTGTTACCGCTCTCCGCAAGCCACTCTGCGTAATCCTCTTCTGCGCCGTCAGATTCAACAAAGCCCTTGTACTCTTGGTACAAAGTTTGCATATCTTTGTATTGCTCCCAAAACAGATTGACGTATCTGTCTGCCTTCATTGGCGATTGTTTGTAGAAACTGGAGATAGGTGCAAGCCCGAATAGGTTTTGCATACCCGGTGTACTATCATCCATTCTTGCGGTTGGTTCTGGCGCACCATCTGTAAGGACAATGTCTCCCCACCCAGCAATAGTCATGCCTAGCCATCCAAAGTATCCACGAATAAGGTGATCTATCTGGACAGGGGAAGCAAGTGTTTCTCCGACAGGTTGGTAATCGTAAAGAAGGCGCGAAGCCAACTTAGCAACCTCAGAAGTGTTCTTCCTGTGCATCTCGTGCTTGAGTTTTCCAGATATCTTCCATCCCTCGTTCTCAATGTTTTGGTCACGGAAAGAATCGTAATTAAAACCAACCTCAAGTAATGGCTTGAATCCTTGGAATCGAACGTCAAAAGCCATCTGATCCGCCAAGATTTGTTGGACACGACCTGCGACAAACTTTGGGTCTACGCTTTCGTCTATAAATAACTGAGTCATCCGTTGCGCGATTGACGCAATTGCCCCGATTTCAAATGGCTTCGGAATAAAGAACCAACTTTCACCACCCGGAAGTTTTACCGGCCAGTACGTTTCCTTTAAATAATCAGGAAGGGCTTTGTAATCTTCATCATCATCCATTCCGATTTCATACAGAACAGAAGCAAGAGTTAACGTTCCAACGACCTTAAGGAATCTTGTTCTGGTTTCTTTTGCAGTACTTGAACGAATTAGTTTGTGCGCTCCAACTATGCGTGCGTTCAAAAATGAAATTCCATTTACCAAATGCTGAACAACTGGAAAACTTCCATGAGCCGAAAAGTTCAATAGATCGCGGGCCATAAACGATGCTTCAAGATGACCTACTTCGTCTACCTTTTGAAGATAGAGCGCCATGCGGTTAGCGTTTTCCAGCCTATTGCCAAGTTCACCGTACTTGTCCCATCCTTTACGGAGGAAGTTAAGTCCCTTACCCGGTGTATCAAGCACCCGACTTGTTAATTCTTTATCGGTTCTGGGTAGGTTCTTGTTAGCGTATTTCAGAATTCTTCTGACTGCTGAAGGATCATCGTGCAAAAAGCCAAAGTTAAACGCGCCGCCAGAAGCAATCATTTTCCGGTAAACCGGGTCGCTAATCCCTGCCCTTGATATACCTTCTTTGACGTTGCCAAAGATGTTGTAGTTCAGATCGGAAACTGCAATTGAGTGAACCGAGTCACGAATCAAATTACGAATTTTGAATGCGGGACTTGCGGTCACTGTTATTGTTAGCAGTCTCTTGAAGTCAGCCATTGTTCGACTGAACATCCCTGACGGGCCTTGCCAGTTGAGTTGTAACAGGGACTCCAAAACAAAGTGATCATTTATTTCATAATATTTTCTTTCCCCATTTCGTAACACATAAACATTGTTGCTGTATTTGTCCGTCTTGGATTTGGTTTTTGCAAATCGAACCTGAGATGCTTCTTTTTTATCAAGTAGTCGAGCAACACCCGCTTTCTCTGCCGCCTCTACAGCGGCAACCCCAGCACGGTTCTTCATAGAAGCGTTTAAAAGGCTGTGCCAATTCATCATCAGGTTGTGCAACACATCGTGGGTCTTGAGGTCTTGGCCTTTCAGTTCTTGAATAACGGAACGAATGTTGACCACATTGTTGTTGGTCATGGCTGGGCCTTTCACCCGTGTTTCCCCGTCTTTTTCAAACTCTCTATAGAACGGAAGATAGAATTCAGTCATAAGAGGCTGTCTGTCCTCTTTTGAGATAACCCCTGCGTTCATTGCTAAATCCAGAATGCCGGATTGGAACTTAGATATCTCTTTCATGGTTTGGGCATACAGCAACGTTCTACTTTGCCCAGTTACTGTTTTGCCTTTGCCAAACTTTTTAAGTCGAGCGATGTCTTCTTTGGTATAAAAGTTTTCCCGCCCTTCTTTCATCAACTTGTCTGCGCGATGTCCAACCATCCATGACAAGAAGCGATCTGTTTCACCTTCAAGACCACCTAATATTTCAAGTAGTCCCTTAGAGTTTTCATCAAGGGAGTATCCATCGAATTCTCCATTGCGGGTTTCTTCTTTGGGCCTACCAAAGTGAAGGACAGAATGCATCAACCCGGTGGCGTTGTCTGAAAGATGCATCATCATCCATGCTCTTTGACCGTCATCCCCGAGAGTGTTTTTTATAGACAGGTATCGATCTGCTACGCCTTGACCGAACCACAACGATTTGTTCTGACGAATCTCAGATATAGTTTCGAAGATATTTGTGGGGGCGCTCTTTCCCGTCGCCTTGTGCATTACTATTTTGTCTTCAGCAGTCAGATCATTGGTTGACTGGCTTGGCAACGAATATCGATAACGCCCAAACTTGTTTTTGACAGGCGTTACGGGGCCATCTGGCAAGAACCCATTTTCAATCGCAACGTCCTCGGTCATCACGATTCGAGCAACGGTTTGTTTATCGTTCAGTTCTTCCTGATTAACAAAGTCGTTCCATGTCTGACCTTCTTTCAAATGGCGTATGAAGTAGTTCGCAGGAGGTTTTGGCCCCATGCGGTAATTAGCCCACGCACTTAGGGAGTGCTGATTCTTTAACTTCCCTTTCTTTAGTAGCATAATCCCCTTGCGAAAGTCTTTCCGCATCTGGGGAATGGTGTACTCGTCTTTGTTGCCCATAACTCCCATGTTGTGGAAGTCGATAATTGGGCCTAGCATTAAACCTTTTATTTGGTCTATTGGCTCAAACCCAAACCGAAACACCAACATGGTTTTATTCTTTCTGTCTCTTACACGAACAACCCTTTCGCTTTTGGCAAATGCGGGATCGTCTAAGGCAAAATCAATATCAAGAGAATTGTCTTGGTTTAAATCCTTAAATACCGATTCAAGTTCTTTGGTTGCCTCAAAGACTTTCGTCTTTGCTTTTTTGTTAACATGATCTTCGGCGTTTAAATGTGAAAACTCTGCCTCTTTGTGGCGGTTTGAAACTTTCTTAATTGGACGTACCGGGAAGTCACGAAGAGCCGCGTCCGGGCGGCGCAATATATTCATTACCAGATCAAGGAACTTTGGATCGCGGTCTGACATAGAAGACATTACACGAGTTCCTTTTAAAGACTCGGCTCGGAACTTCCCTTTCATAGACTTCTTCAACGCACCTCGTGTAGCGGCCTGAAGGTCTTCCGGATTTAATACAATTCCAGAAAAGTACTGCGACAAAAACATTTTTACTCTGCGGTACAGTTCTTCTACAATCCCCATGTTCGAGGCTTTGGGGTCTTGAGCGATCTTTGCTAGGACTTCTTCAAGAAAGTCCACGTCATACTTGGACATCTCACCCGACTTAATGACTTCCGAATAAGCATCTTGCACCTCATCAAAGTACGGCTTAAATTCTTCCGTATTTCTTTGATTAAGAACTTCCGTAAGCAGATTAAAGAAGGGGCGATTTCCAAGCATTCTTTTGAGGCCGAAGTGAACACCCACTTCATGCATCAATACTTCACTTGCCTGACCCTCTCTGATGTTCTCCGCTATAAGATAGGAAAGCCCTGTCTCTTGGTCATGTATACCTTCGTGTGTCTCATAGAAATCCTGAAGGTCTGCTGGAAGTTCGGTGACATTAGAAACAATTTTGAGAATGCCTTGTTCCTCAAGGCTATCAATGTTTTCTTTTCCCCATTTTTTATTAAGTTCAATTCTGGCTCGGCCAAGAAAAAACCCGCCATCGGCGGGTTTTCTGATCGGTAGGCTGGATTTAGCATCATCGGGCGGGGCATCTATTAAAGCCTCATCAGATTTAATAACAATTTCTTTTTGCAACGCTTGACTGTAAAAGCGCGGAGGAAGTCTTCCCCCCTCGTTAAGCATCACGACAGAATCTATGTAACTGTCGAGCGCCTCTGCTTCCGAAGAATCAAAACGTATACTTGCTGAGTCAGCAAGAATTTCTATACTAGGGGCTTCGTCCCTGAGTTCTGCTAAATCAGCAGGATTATTGAATACACTTGAAAAGAATTTATATTCGGCTGGGGTTAAACTCAGGTCTACTCGTCGTCCTCTTGTAAGGGAGGCTCTGACTTTTCGGGTTGCTTTTCTGAGGGCTGTTGCATAAGCAGATTTATTGCGCGAGAGAATGCTAGATTCTGTTCGGAAATTAATCGATCCGCTTTCGACATCTTTTCTAAATTGTATTGCGCCATCTGTATTTCCCTGTGGTACTGCTGATGTTCCTAGTGAGTTATAGAGTTGTTGCTCAAAAAACCAAACCAACGCTTGAGTGTCATCTGGACTTAGCGACTTGCCGTCTGGGGTCTGGATTCGTTTTCCAGCATCAACAAATATGCGCTTAATTATATCTCTTTCAGGCTCTCCACGGGGAGCGCCCTTGTTCTCTGACGCACGACCAATTATTCGATTATACGTTCTAGTTGCCCAAACATCGATGGTTATTGAATGGTCATCGTTTATTCCGTTTAGGTTCTTGATAAATGCTCCGACCTTTGGCCCGAACATGAACGTACCAGTATATAAAGCGTCCTTGCCGCCGGGAAGATAATTGCTGTTGTTCTTGAAGTCGCCGTATTTAGCACGGGCTTCACCGATCTCTTTAACCGTATGAACATCAAACAGCCAATTTAATGCTTTCCTAAAACTTCCCTTATCTTTTATTAATTCTTCCAGCATCCGTGACTGACGGACGATGGTATTTCCTCTTACTCCAATTATCTTCCCATTCGTAGAGGTGTAGGGGATCGCTCCAGTTTCAAAATATTCTCCGATTGCTGTCGCGGCTGACTTCCAATTGGCTTTAACTTTCTGGCCGTTAGAGTGAACGCCAGTTATCACAGTCATCATTACCTGATTCGTTTTTGTGCGTAACTCAGGAATTAACTGTTGCGTATTTTTAAAAGCCTCTGAGACATCTTCTGTGTACCATCCAAGACCACTATTTTCTTGTTCGATCTGGTAACGAAGTTCAGCGGCTAATATGTTGACCGCTAATTTAAAGTCATCTGGATTTTTTATTGGGTCAAGTGGTTTACCGTAAGTGTCTGCAAATATCGTATCAAATAATTCAAATACTTTTGCATTACTTCGTCTAACTCTTTTGCTTTCCTTGGCTTTGGAAAGCAATCGCAGATATGTGTTACGAGCATTAGATAACGATGCGCGGATTTTTCTTTTTGGTATCTGGGCCTCACTCGGTGGCCCTGTTGCGGGAGGCTGTGCAAAGTCTATGCCTTCCTGTTTTGTTTCCTCGATGTTTGCGCCATATCTTTGGGCAAGTTCAAGGAAGGCATCGCGTCTGTTATCAATGAATTCGAGTATATCGGTGAATCCGAGTTCGCGAATTTGATTCCGGATACCCTCTCCAGATGAGTCTTCAGCCCAGTTGTGGGTGAGCGTTTCTGTTGTTGAGACAAAGAATTCTGTTTCAATGGCATATGTTTGTCCGAATTTTGCTTGAAGCCGACCCAACCTACGAGCAAATTGGCTCTTGTTAATTGAGTCGTTATGAATAACAAACTCAAAGTCAGAGATACGAATAACTTTTGAGTCTGGGCCAATTACGCGCTCTACTTCTTTACTAAGTTTTGCAAATTGAGAGTCATTAAGAATCTTTCTTGATTTGAGATGTCCACCTAGTGACGTTGACTCAGAGTCAAGATCGAGAGAACTGTCTGGACGAGAGTATGTAACCGAGTCCTGCCCGTATATGAGCATGGAAGCGAGTGAGTACACACGAGCCACCGCATCCGTGTCGGCTTTTGGGGGTAGCGTAAGAACATTGGCCGGAGTGACCTTTTCTCCGCTAACCGCACCAACTTTTTTGTTCTTAGTGTAAGCCCCTGCGATTTTTCCTAATAAAGAATCTGTTGTCCCTTTGTGTAACAGGTTAGTCGCGGATGCGTGGAACTTAGTTAAAGTTCTTCCTTTAAGTCTAGCAACGCGCCCCATCCCCGGAGCCAATTTGCTTGGCTTTGTTCCGGTAACGATTTGGGTTCGCGCTTTAGGAGACTCTTTGCTTGTTTTAGATATCTCCGCTTCAGTCCGTATCCGCTTTACTTCTCGGTCAAGAGCGTTAAGTTCTGACTTTTTCCATTCACCAGAGTCTTCAACTCTTTCTAAATACTGCTCAAGGCCGGATTCATCAATTCTTGTAACGCCTTCTTTACGAGTAACGAATTTATCTTCGATGACTTGAACATTAGTAGCGACTCGGCCCACGGGCATCTTACGCTTCTGCTCTTTAGTAATAACTTGAGCAAGTCCTTTGCGCTCACGCTGACGATCTTTAAGTTGCTGTGCCTCCTCAGAAACATCCAACTTTTGGCCTTCAATAGAATCTAGATACTCATCAACCGTGTAGTCCTGAACGCGAACAGTGCCAAAACCAAAAGTATTCCCGGAGTTGTCTGTAAGAATCAGTTCTTTGTTTTTGCGTACTAATTTTGCGCCACGTTTTTTAAGAACCTTGTTGACCGTGTCAAGTTGATCAGGCTTCTCAAGAGCGTTTCTATACTCTCGAATATCACGCTTGCGAGTATCGATGGTTCCCGTGACTTCCCCTCTACCCTTCTCTGTCGGAACCTTGTTACGTTTAATGTCTTGAGCCAAGGACAGCGCAGTAACTCGCTTTCCGTCCTCAGTCTTTGTGTATTGACCTTCAACAAGAGACTCTAGTTCTGGAAGTTTGGAAAGTTTCTGAGCGTTTTCGCGAACTGCTACCCTTGTAGCCTTGGATGGATCAGTCTTTTTGGATTGCTCAACCTTTAATTCTCTATCCCCAGCATCAAAATCAGTCTCTAACTTTTCAATCTGCTCTTCTTGAGTAATCTGGGCTTCGCGTTTCTTTGCGGTAGCGAGTACAGTGTTCTCAGGCTTTTTAGCAGGAGCGGGCTTTGGAGCAAGTTCTGCCTGTTTGAGGTTGTCAACACGAACAACTAACTGTCCTTTGGCCGCATTTCCTCGTGAAACAACATCAGAAACGGGAACCGTAATACGAACAACCTTAGTTCCGGGGCGCTCAATAACTCCTGACTTGTCTACACTTCCGACAGCATAGCCAGTTAGGCGTGACTCAGTGGCTGGAGTGGCATCTGTTTGTACGCGGCGAACATTTTTTACTTGTCCAGTTGATTTCCCGTTAATAGAAAAATATATTTTCTCAGGAACATTTTCTCTACCCTGTTCAACGTCTACATATTCAGCAACAGTCCCATCTGAACCAACTTGTTTTTTGAGTTCGCCAGTGAGGGTAACTTCGAATGTTGTCGGATCGCCTTCCTTCCAATCGGGTGGTAAATCGTATGCTCCACCCGCTTCTTTTTCAACTTCAAACTCAACTAATGCATCTTCTTCTGGAGGGGTAATAAGTAATTCGTCTTGCGGTGCGAGAGGCACATATACTGCAACCTCTTCGCCGTAGACTTCTCTAAGTGCAGATTTAACTGTCTCAGAGTATTCTGGATAGGCCGACTCTTCAAGCAATCCCTCTACGATCTGGTCAAGGTTTCCTCTGACCTCATTATCTCCAAGTACTTCCTCATATGCGGAGATGTTTGGAGTCGGGGCAGTTTCTCCTGAAAGTCTTTCGTTAAGTGTTCCAACAGTCTGTAAGTTAACATCACTAAACGCTCTTTGAGCATCATTAATATCTGCCGGATCAAGACCACTGTCAACGCCCTGAGACACGTTCTGAACTTGAGCCTTACTAATTTGTTTAAGGGCTTCCTTGGAAACAGTGCCGACCCCACCGAGAGCCTTTGCCGCTCCAACAGTAATCGCAGACTGCCCCACCCCAGCGATAGCCTCAAACAAGGCATCTCCGGGCTTTGCTTCACCTGTGGCGTGGTACTCACCAGTAAACTCACCAACACCCTCACCGACTGACTCTATTCCAAGAGCGCCAACACCTCTTCTAACTTTAGAAGAAAACGTTTGCGACTTTGCAAACTCGTCTGCGGCACGTCGGACGCTGGCTATGGTGTCATCGGTCGCCTCAAAAGATGCCTTTAGGTATTCATCAATATGGTCAGAGAATCTCTGTTTGAGTTTGGGATCAGAATATATTTTTCGTATAGCCGCTTGGCTGGAGACATCCACACCAAACTCGGACAACTCGTCACTGAGTGCTTTTTCAAGTTTTTTGCCCGGAGCCGAAACAACACGACCCGCTAACTTGAAACTCAGCGCATCAACTAATGCAATTTCAAGACCTTTTATCCAACCTTCTTTGGCGGCTTTTTTCTGAAACTCTGGATCAGCAAATACCTTGCGGATACTTTCCGGGTCTTTTAAATCTCCGCCAAACTCTGGAACATTGTCCAACGTCTTTTCGCCCATCACGGTAAGAACCGTTCCGATTCCCATCCCAACAATAAACGCTGGAACAACAACTGGAGCGGCGGCAATACCAGCGGCAACTGCCCCACCAGCGGCCAACAGTGAACCAGCGGCCCCTCCTGCAAAAGTAGGCAGGGAGTTGGGCAACATCTCCATGATGCTGTAAGTCAGGGACTTATCGTCAGCAGTGGCGTTATAAACATATTCGCCAACACTTCCTAACGTTTTCCAGTAGTTTCCGTCGTCCCAGTTTTGAGATATTTCAGAACTGTTTTTGGCAAGCAACTGGCGGTAGGCTTGAACGTACTCAGGATCGTCTTTTCGCTGGTAATGAGCGGCTATGTTTTCTGATGCATCAGGGCCACCCGCCAGCATAAGCGTTCCACTAAGCATTGCAGTGGTCTGGTCTGCGCCTTGGAACAAGCCATGCAGAAGATCACCACCAAAACCGCGCTCTTCTTCCTCCTCTTCTGGAGCATCTAATAAAGAGGAACTGACCTTACTAAAATCAATATTTCGAGATGCGTATTTCTTTTCTTCCTCTTCAGGAACAATTCCAATAGATTGGCTAACTTTTGTGAAATCCATTTAGTCTCCGATTTAACGGGTATTTTTATTTATTGAGATGGGGTGATATAACGCCCACGCAAACCTCTTGAGCCTTGCATTTCGACCGCATCATCGACGAGCGAATTCCCAGCACCTTCTAGTAATCCGTTATTGGGAAGCACAATGTTTCCATTACTGTCGATTGTTCCTCCCATGCTCTCTACAAAAAGTCGATTCCCTGCATTTCCAGCGACACTACGGTTTTTGGAGCCAGCATTATCAGTGGATGCATCAGAAGAACTCTCTTCAGAATTGTCTTCAGGAATAACGGGTTCAGTGCTCTCTACTGCCGCAGGGGTTCCCACCTCTACGCGAACCTGTCGGAAAAACATTAGCAGTGAATCCCAATCAAATTCAGGAACTTGTTTTTTAGCGTGTTCAATAGCCTCTTGAACCGTAAACTCTGTTCCTGTTACTGAGTTTTTACTACGCAACAGTACGTCGATTTGTTCTAATGCCTGTGTGATTTCACTCTTTAGTCCTTCCGGTGTGCCGTAAAGCCAAGTACCATCCTCTTGCATAACTCGAATATCTTTTAACTCAGGGTCTTTCAGGTTAATTGCAACAATCTCTGTTTTAATGACTCCCGTTTTATATTCTTTGCAATCTGTCCCACCCGGATAGTACTCTGCACAATACTGCCCAGTCGTGTCATTAGTAGTGAACTTCCATTTCCCTTCGTCTTGCTTGAGATTCAGTTCTTCTTTTGCAATGGTAAGCATGCCTTCCTTAACTTCCATACCACGTTCAGCAAGAGCCGCTTGATCCTGCTCAAGTTCAGTCATAATGTCTTGGTAAAGTTCGTCTTGAAGTGCTGTCTCCTCTGAAAGAGTTACCCTACGATCTTCAAGATCGGCCAACTCTTCTTGAATTTTAATTCTTTTTTTGTCAAGTTCTTTTCTGTCTTCAGCCGAGGTTGTATCAAGCGCAAGCCGTTCTTCTGTAATTGTTAACTCTTGCTTTCTTATCTTAATGTTTGCATCGAACTGACGTTTGTTTTCTGTGAGGGATTTATCGGTTTGAGCAATTTTGAGTTTGTCAACTTCCTTAATCCAACCAAACTTGTCTTTTTGGAACGCAAGTTCTTTTTCTGCTTGATCCCAGTTTTTCTCTGCAATATCTCGCGTAAGGCGATCTCTCGACTTTTGCATCGCGAGTTCCCTTTCCTTGAAGTCCATCTGGTCATCCCACTTTTCTCTAGCGTCGTCTAGAGATTGCCAACCTTGATCAGTTGCGGCTTTTCTTGCCTCTATTTCCGATTGGGTATTTAAGTTCAGTCTTTCTTGATTGATTCGATTGGATTCTTCAGATGCAAGGTTTCCTCTTTTTGTTTCCGCAAGTTTGGCCTTGTCCAAATCCATTGTCTCAATCGCCATGCCTTGGTTGAAACTAGTATCAAGGCGATTTACTTCCGCAAGCGCCACTCTCTTGATCTCTTCCGCTTCTAACTCGGCGTTTCTGTCAGTGACCTTGATATAATTCTCACCTAACTGCATCAAGCCCTGCCCTGCCGCAGAGGCCGCTAGGCCCATAGGGCTGACTGGATTAGGTAATTTTGGAAAGTAGATATTTGCCATCAGACAATTTCCTCTTGAATTAGTCCTGCGTCAGGCGGCATTCCCATCTCTGGCGGAATTCCTTGAGGGGCCATTTCAGGCGGCATTCCCATCTCTGGGGGCATTCCCTGTGTAATTCCCATTTCAGGAGGCATACCCATCTCTGGTGGCATACCCATCTCTGGTGGCATACCCATTGGCATGCCTTGCGCCATGCCCTGCATATCATCGCCGTTGTAACCATCGTAAGCGCCGTCCATGACGCTATCGATGAACATCTCTACCTTGTCTGTAGGAAGGCTTCCACCGCTTCCAAAAGACTTTCCAAGTTCCCCCATCACCATCGTCAAGGAAATGTTCTGGTTTCGCTCTGCCTCTTCTTCATTGGATGGGGCGTA